>OGZV01000923.1_pt1 | contig 29897 bp, 26 predicted proteins | sample 1576861 | NCBI WGS metagenome assembly OGZV01 (sample SAMEA3541501, study PRJEB24748) | human gut metagenome | biome: human gut; feature: human-associated habitat; material: faeces | place: China | collected 2012
AGTTTCGTGTGAGGATTTTGGCAATTAAGGATGCGAAGCATTGCCAAAATCTGTTGCAGTTTGTTTTTTAAACTGCGACAAAGAGGTACTGATAGACGGCAGATAGTAACAGGCTTATTTTTTTATGGCTGAACTGTTACGGAAACCTAAATGTTTTGACTGATAACCGTCGTATGTGATACAATAAAAAACAATGGAAAAAAACAGCGGAGGAATACAATGGAGAGAATTAAACAGTCCAATATCAGAAATTTTTGTATCGTAGCACATATAGACCACGGTAAATCTACGCTTGCAGACCGTATCATTGAAAAAACGGGACTCCTTACGAGCAGGGAGATGCAGGCACAGGTTCTTGACAATATGGAGCTTGAGAGAGAGCGTGGTATCACGATAAAGGCACAGACAGTGCGTATCGTATATAAGGCAAAAGACGGTGAGGAATATATATTTAATCTTATTGACACACCGGGTCATGTGGATTTTAACTATGAGGTTTCAAGAAGCCTTGCTGCCTGCGAGGGTGCCATACTTATTGTTGATGCGGCACAGGGTATAGAGGCACAGACACTTGCAAACTGCTATCTTGCACTTGACCATGACCTAGAGATAATGCCTGTCATAAATAAGATAGACCTGCCTAGTGCCGAGCCTGAGAGAGTTAAGAGTGAGATAGAGGATGTTATCGGTCTTGATGCCGAGGATGCACCTCTTATCTCCGCAAAGATGGGAACAAACATAGATGAAGTTTTAGAGCAGATAGTTAAGAAGATTCCTGCACCGTCAGGAGATGTAGACAAGCCGCTTAAGGCACTTATTTTTGACTCATTATATGATGCTTATAAGGGTGTTATCATATTCTGCCGTATATTTGACGGCTGTGTCAAAAAGGGTGACGAGATAAAAATGATGGCAACAGGGGCAAAAGCAGATGTTGTCGAGGTCGGTATTTTTGGAGCGGGTCAGTTTATTCCGTCTGATGAGCTTTCGGCAGGTATGGTAGGCTATATCACGGCAAGTCTTAAAAATGTAAGTGATACAAGAGTAGGTGACACGGTCACGCTTGAAGAAAATCCTTGTGACGAGGCACTTCCGGGATATAAAAAAGTCCAGCCGATGGTCTATTGCGGACTTTATCCGGCTGATGGTGCGAAATATCCTGACCTTAGGGATGCACTTGAAAAACTTCAATTAAATGATGCGGCACTACAGTTTGAAGCTGAGACTTCCATTGCACTTGGTTTTGGTTTCAGATGCGGCTTTCTTGGTCTTTTGCATCTTGAGATAATTCAGGAGAGATTAGAGAGAGAGTACAATCTTGACCTTGTAACGACAGCACCTGGTGTTATCTATCATGTTTACAAGACAAACGGTGAAATGATAGAGGTTACAAATCCGTCAAATCTTCCTGACCCGTCAGAAATAGAGCATATGGAAGAACCTATGGTTTCAGCCGAGATAATGGTTACTAAGGAGTTTGTAGGTGCGATAATGACACTTTGTCAGGAAAGACGAGGAGTTTATATTGGAATGGAATACATGGAGGAGTCGAGAGCACTTCTTAAATATGACTTGCCGCTCAATGAGATTATTTACGATTTCTTTGATGCACTCAAATCCCGTTCAAGAGGATATGCTTCGCTTGATTATGAGATGAATGGATATGTTCCGTCAAAACTTGTAAAACTTGATATTCTTATAAATAAAGAAGAAATAGACGCACTTTCATTTATACTTCATGCAGACACGGCATACGAGCGTGGAAGAAAGATGTGTGAGAAACTTAAAAATGAGATACCGAGACAGCTTTTTGAAATACCTATTCAGGCGGCAGTCGGAGGAAAAGTAATAGCAAGAGAGACAGTAAGGGCAATGAGAAAAGATGTACTTGCCAAATGTTACGGTGGTGATATTTCCAGAAAGAGAAAACTTCTTGAAAAACAGAAAGAAGGTAAAAAGAGGATGCGCCAGTTTGGAAATGTAGAAATCCCGCAGCAGGCATTTATGAGTGTATTGAAACTTGATGAGGAGTAAAACATCGTATCTAAAACTAAGATAAAAGGGTAGGTATTTGTAAATGCAAAAAGATATTGCGTTATATGTCCATATCCCGTTTTGCGTGAAAAAATGTAATTACTGTGATTTTCTTTCGTTTAGTTCTGATGATGATACGAAAAGAAAATACCTTGATGCCCTTTACAGGGAGAGTATTTTTTGGAAAAATAAACTTTCAGGCAGATACAGGATTAAGACTGTTTTTGTCGGCGGCGGTACGCCAACCTGCCTTTCGGCATCGGAACTTGAACGGCTTGGAGATATTATAAAGCAGTTTGATATTGACGATAATGCAGAGTTTACGATAGAAGCAAATCCGGGAACTCTCGACAATGAAAAGATAAATGCAATCAAAAAGATTGGTGTGAACAGAGTGAGTCTCGGACTTCAGAGCACAGTTGACAAGGAACTTAAACTTCTTGGGAGAATTCATACCTACGAGGAATTTCTTGAGAGTTATCATCTGCTCAGGGGTGCTGATTTTGATAATATAAACATAGATTTAATGAGTGACATTCCTAAGCAGAGTTTCGAGAGTTACAGAAAAACTCTTGAGCGTGTTGTGGCATTGAAGCCTGAACATATTTCTTCGTACAGTCTTATAATCGAGCCGGGAACGGTCTTTTATAAGATGCACGAGGATGGACTTCTTGATATTGCTGATGAAGATACAGACAGGCAGATGTATTCTTATACAAAAAAATTCCTTGAAGAAAACGGGTACCACCGATATGAAATATCAAACTATTGCAAAAAAGACAGGGAATGTAAGCATAATCTCGTCTACTGGAATCTTGACGATTATATCGGTATAGGGCTTGGTGCCTCATCATATTTTGAGGGAGCGAGATTTTCAAACTTCTCAGAAATGAAGAAATATCAGGATGTTATGTGTTCTGATAAAGTAAACGAATTGAATATATTTTCTTGTGATGCGATAGTTTCAGACAAAGAAAATGGAAAAAACAGGATGAAAACTTCCACGGTTGGCTGTGATTTTGATACGGAAATAAAAAGTAAAGTTGAAAGTTATGAGAAGCTGACAGAAAAAGCAAAGATGGAAGAATTTATGTTTGTCGGTCTTAGAAAGTGCATCGGTGTGTCAAAAACGGAGTTTAAGAACAGGTTTAATTACAGTATTGATGAAATTTACGGTGATGTGATAGATAAATTTATAAAAAATAACCTATTGTCTGAAAATGATAATAGTGATAGAATTTATCTGACAGATAAAGGAATTGATTTAAGTAATTATATTTTGTCAGAGTTTCTGCTTTAAAGCAGACAGAAATCAGATTTGATTGTAAATATACAGGATTGCTCAAGTTGTTTAGCAATGGAGCAATTTGTGGCATCAGTTAAGGGCAGAGCACCTTTTGCCCCCAGCATTATAATATTTTAAACAATGGAGGAAATACAAAATGGCTAAAGTAAGTATCTTAATGGGAAGCGATTCAGATTTACCGGTTATGTCAAAGGCAGCAGCGATGCTTGAAAAGTTTGGTATTGACTATGAGATGAAAGTAATATCAGCACACAGAGAACCGGATGTATTTGTCGAGTATGCAAAGAGTGCAGAGAGCAAAGGCATTGAGGTTATCATAGCAGGTGCAGGTGGAGCAGCTCATCTTCCCGGTATGTGTGCAGCAATGTTCCCGCTTCCGGTAATAGGAGTCCCTATCCATACAAAGTCACTTGGTGGAGTTGACTCGCTTTATTCGATTGTACAGATGCCTTCAGGAATACCTGTTGCGACAGTGGCTATAAACGGAGCAGCAAATGCAGCTATTCTTGCAGCAAAGATGCTTTCTATCTCTGATAAGGAGCTTAGAGAGAAACTTGCAAATTATAAGGAAGAACTTAAAGACCAGGTAGTTGCAAAAGACGAGAAACTTGGCAAGATAGGTTATGAAGCTTATATAAAACAGATGAAATGATGAACGCAAAAGCGTTCATCTTAGAAGTTTCTAGCGAAACTTCAATGTAAAGATATAAGCTTGATTATGAATGATGAACGCAAAAGCGTTCATCTTATAGAGAGCAGATAAATAAAAAATGATTAAAAATTACGGTTCACACATAAAATATGTGAGCTGTAATTTTTTGTGGAAAAGAGGTTATGATGGCTGATAATATAAAATCAGAAATTGAGAAAAGACGAACTTTTGCGATTATTTCTCATCCTGATGCAGGTAAAACAACTCTTACTGAGAAGTTTCTTCTTTATGGAGGAGCCATAAATACGGCAGGCTCGGTTAAGGGAAAAGCAAATTCAAAATATGCCGTATCGGACTGGATGGAGATTGAGAAAGAGCGTGGTATCTCTGTTACTTCTTCAGTTATGCAGTTTAATTATGATGGATTTTGCATAAATATCCTTGATACACCGGGACACCAGGATTTCTCGGAGGATACTTACAGAACGCTTATGGCGGCAGATTCAGCCGTGATGGTTATTGATGCATCAAAGGGTGTTGAGGCACAGACGATAAAACTTTTCAAGGTATGTGTTATGCGTCATATCCCTATCTTTACATTTATAAACAAGATGGACAGAGACGCAAAAGATTCGTTTGAACTTCTCGATGATATAGAAACCGTTCTCGGAATAAGAACCTGCCCAATAAACTGGCCTATCGGTTCAGGTAAGGAGTTTAAAGGAATATTTGACAGAAAAGCAAAGACAGTCAGGACTTTTGAAGCTGTTTCAACAGGCGGTGCAAAATCAGCGGCAGAAACAGATTATGCGATTGACGACCCCGAGTTACGAAAGATTGTTCCGGACAATCTCTATGACCAGCTTGTTGATGAGATTGAACTTCTTGACGGTGCAAGTGATGAGCTTGATATGGAGAAAGTAAGCAAGGGAGAACTCTCACCTGTATTTTTTGGTTCTGCATTAAATACTTTTGGTATAGAGATTTTCCTTAAATATTTCCTTGAAATGACATCATCACCACTTCCGAGAATGTCAGATGAGGGGCTTATCGACCCGGTATCGGAGCCGTTTTCAGCGTTTGTATTTAAGATACAGGCAAATATGAACAAGGCACACAGAGACAGAATAGCATTTATGCGTATCTGCTCAGGCAAGTTCAACGCAGATAAAGATGTTTATCATGTCCAGAGTGGAAGAAAACTCAAACTTTCACAGCCGCAGCAGATAATGGCACAGGACAGACAGGTCATACAGGAAGCGTATGCCGGTGATGTTATCGGTGTATTCGACCCTGGTATATTCTCTATCGGTGATACGATAACGATGCCTGGACATAAGTATGAATATGAAGGAATACCTACATTTGCACCGGAGCATTTCTGCAGGGTTATACAGCTTAATTCTATGAAGCGTAAGCAGTTTGTAAAAGGTATAACCCAGATAGCACAGGAGGGTGCGATACAGATTTTCCAAGAGTTTTCGGCGGGAATGTCGGAGATAATCGTAGGTGTTGTAGGTGTGCTTCAGTTTGATGTGCTTAAATACCGTCTTGAAAATGAATACGGATGTGAGATACGCCTTGAAGCACTTCCTTATGAATACATCAGATGGGTAGGTGACCCGTCAACAGATGTGACAAAACTTAAGCGGATGAACAATGTTAAAGCCGTAAAAGACATGAAAGGAAATCCTTTATTACTATTTGTAAATGAGTGGATGATAAGAATGGTATTAGAGGATAATGAGGGGCTTGAGCTTCTTGAATTTAAGAAAAATTAAAGTGTAAACTAAGATTTTAAAGTATGCAAAAAAGTATGGCTTAAAAGAAAAAATTGAATTAAAAAATTTGCAAATTAAGAGCGGGAGAAGGTATTCTCCTGCTCTTGTCAAGTTTATTGCCTTAAATTTTGAATATTAAAAAAATAATTTTATCAATTATCACCCATACATGAATATAATAGATACAAAAAGTTTTTGAGGTGGAAAAATTGGCTACAGTAATGCTTGATGCCGGTCACGGAGGTTTTGACAATGGAGCGATGTTTAACGGAAGAAAAGAAAAAGATGACAATCTTAGTCTGACGCTCAAGGTTGGTCAGGAACTTGAGGACAGAGGTGTGAATGTTATTTATACGAGAACGGAAGATATTTACCAGAGTCCAAACCAGAAAGCAGGTATCGCAAACAGGAGTGATGCCGACTATTTTGTATCATTTCACAGAAATTCAAGCCCGATGCCCGATACATATTCAGGCATTCAGACGCTTGTGTATTCAGCAGAGGGAATACCGCTTGTTATGGCACAAAATATAAATAAAGAACTTGTAAATGTGGGATTTAAAGATCTTGGTATAATCGAAAGACCAAATCTTGCGGTACTCAGAGGAACAAGGATGCCTGCGGTGCTTATTGAAACGGGATTTATAAATACTGATGCGGATAACAGGCTGTTTGATGAAAAAAACGATGATATAGCAGGAGGAATAGCGGATGCCATCGTAAGAACGGTGTCGGGGGCAGCAGGAACGGGAGTTTCAATGATGTCAGAGAGCGAAACGGCAATCGCTCTGAATAGAAATAAAACTGCTGTAAAAGACGAAACTGCTGTCGGGTTCAAAGCTGAAAAAGATAGAGCAGATGGTGGAACTGCTGCTGATTTAAGCAGCGTTTCCGAGAGGTTTTCGGTACAGATGGGGCTGTTCAGGCATTATGAAAATGCCGACAAACTTGCAAAAAATGTCCAGAAACTCGGCTTTGACTGTTTTGTTGAAAAGAGTGGTCGACTTTACAGTGTATGCCACGGCAGATATGAAAAGTATGCTGATGCAAGGGCAGCGGAAGATAATTTGTTCAAGAATGGTTTTGAGACGAGGATTATTATTTCGGCAGGAATATCAGTCGGAATAAATGTCAAAGTATGAGATAATGCTATGCTGTTTAAATCTGAGAAATGGCATTCAGTCCTTTGATTAAAATATAGAAAATATATCATTTTGATGTAAAAATACCAGAAATATAGGCAAATCGACCAAAAAGCACTTGCATATTATGGGAATTTGTGATAAAATCTTATTGTTAATAAGTAATTATACTTAGAGTGGGCTGCCAAGTCCACTCTTTAATTTTGTGGAAAAGAGGTTATGTGCTTGACAAAACGCGAAGAATATGAAACACGGACAGAGAAAATTCTCGAACCTATCATGACAGAGAATAATTTTGAACTGGTCGATGTAGAGTATGTAAAAGAGGCAGGAAACTGGTATCTGCGTGCTTATGTTGACAAAGAGGGCGGTATAACGCTTGATGATTGTGAACTTGTAAACCGTGCATGGAGTGATATTATGGATGAACAGGATTTCATTCCGGATGCATATATACTTGAGGTGAGTTCACCGGGACTTGGAAGACAGCTTAAGAAAGAAAAAGATTTTAAGAGAAGCATCGGTGAAGATGTGGATGTGAAATTTTATAAAGCAGTTAAGATTCCAAATCCAAGAAACGGCAAAGAGATGTCTGTTAAGCAGATAACGGGTATGCTCAAAGAGTTTGACAAGGACACGATAACTCTTGAAACAGATTTTGCAAACGAATATGTTATAAACAGAAAAGATATTTCAACTGTAAAACTGACAATAGATTTTTAAAATGATAAAGAATAAGGAGGCAAAAATGGCTGCTAAAAAAACTACAAAATCAGATAAGTCTGAATTGATCGAGGCATTAGATATAATTGAAAAGGAAAAACAGATAAGTAAAGAAGTTATTCTCGAAGCAATAGAAAATTCGCTTCTCGCTGCCTGTAAAAACCAGTTTGGCAAATCAGAGAATATCAGGGTAAATGTCAACAGAGAGACGGGTGAGGTAAAGGTATTTGCCATAAAAGAAGTTGTCGATGATGATGATCTTGAAGATGAAGCTACACAGATGGGTATCACGGAAGCAATCTTAGTCCATGACAAGACTGAGATAGGTGATACCGTTGAAGTTGAGGTCACACCTAAAAATTTCGGAAGAATTGCAGCACAGAAAGCAAAGCAGGTTGTTGTTCAGAAGATAAGGGAAGAAGAAAGAAAGGTACTCTATGTTCAGTATCTTGAAAAAGAGAGGGAGGTTATCACAGGTATCGTTCAGAGATACAGTGGAAAAAATATATGTGTAAATCTTGGAAAAGTAGATGCCATCCTTATGGAGAGTGAGCAGGTCAAGGGCGAGCATTTCAAACCGACAGAACATATCAAGCTTTATGTCGTTGAAGTTAAGGATACGACAAAGGGGCCTAGGATTACGGTTTCGCGTTCACATCCTGAGTTTGTAAAGAGACTTTTTGAAGAAGAAGTAACAGAGATACAGGATGGAACAGTCGAGATAAGAAGTATCGCAAGAGAAGCAGGTTCGCGTACAAAGATGGCTGTCTCAACAGACAACCCTAATGTAGATGCCATAGGAGCGTGTGTAGGTATAAACGGAAGCAGAGTTAATGCTATCGTTGAGGAGCTTCGTGGTGAGAAGATAGATATTATCAACTGGAGTGATTCTCCGGCAGTGCTTATAGAAAATGCACTCAGTCCTTCAAAGGTCATATCTGTTGATGTAGACGAGGAAGAAAAGACTGCAAGCGTCGTTGTTCCACAGGATCAGTTATCACTTGCCATAGGCAAAGAGGGACAGAATGCAAGACTTGCAGCAAAACTTACAGGTTACAAGATAGACATAAAATGTGAATAATTGTTACACTTAGGAGGTGTCAGAATTGGGTAAGGGTAATACATTAGCCGGAAAGAAAACGCCAACACGCCAGTGTATAGGCTGTGGCGACAAAAAAGACAAAAAAGAACTTATTAGAGTTATAAAAACACCGGAGGGTGAGATAACAGTTGATTTTACCGGAAAGAAAAATGGCAGGGGTGCATATATATGTAATTCAACTGAATGTTTAAAGCAGGCGGTTAAGAAAAAATCCTTAGAACGCTCATTAAAGACACCGATTCCAAAGGACATATATCAGGAACTTGAAAAGGAGATGATTAAAGGTGAAAGTTGATAAGGCTCTTGGTATGATAGGTCTTGCGACAAAAGCAGGAAAGATTGCAAGCGGTGAATTTATGACTGAAAATGCCGTTAAGTCAGGCATGGCATCTTTGGTTATAGTATCAGCGGAGGCATCTGACAATACCAAAAAAAAATTCAGAAATATGTGTGAGTTTTATCATGTGCCGATTAAAGAATGTTGGACGAAAGATGAACTCGGAAAAGCAACAGGTAAAACATTTCGGGCATCTCTGGCGGTGACTGATAGTGGTCTGGCACAGGCAATTATGAAAAAAATGGATATAGACTAGGAGGTTTTGGTAATATATGGCTAAAATGAAGATATACGAAATTGTCAGCAGTATGCAGCGACAGTTTCCGAATTTACAGAATAAAGATGTTGTTACATTATTGCAGGAAAACGGATTTGAGGTTAAAGGCTCTCAGAGTGTTATAGAGGATGATGCTATAGGATTTTTGTTAAAACACGCAAAAGAGCATTTATCAGATTCTAAAAAGAAAGAAAGTGCAAAGAAAAAAGAACAGCCAAAGAAAGCTGAAGCAAAAGCAGAAACTTCAAAAAAAGCTGATGAGGCTAAGGCTGTTAAGGAAGAAACAAAAGCAGCAAAGAAAGCTGAGCCTGAGAAAGAGACTAAAGAGGTAAAAAAAGCTGAGGTCAAAGAGGAAGTAAAAGAAGCTAAGGCAGAAAAGGAAGAAATAAAAGAAAAGACGGCTGTTGAAACTGAAAAGAAGATTGAAAAAGCTGAGGAGACAAAGCCGGAAAAAGAGACAAAGGAAACAGAGAAAAAGGGAAAAGAGGAAACTGTGCAAGCTGAAGAAAAGAAAGATATAACTAAGAAAGAAGCAGAAACAGAAAAGGAAATAAAGTCTCAGGAAACTAAGAAAGAAACAAAGAGAGACAACAAAGAAAACAGAAATAACGGAAATCGTGATAACAGAAACGGTGGAAACAGAGATGACCGTGATAACAAAAACGGTGGAAACAGGGATGACCGTGACAACAGAAACGGAAACCGCGACAACAGAAACGGTGGAAATAGGGATGACCGTGACAACAGAAACGGTGGAAACAGAGACAACAGAAACGGAAACCGTGACAATAGAAACGGTGGAAACAGAGACAACAGAAACGGAAACCGTGACAACAGGAACAGTGGAAACAGAGACAACAGAAACGGTGGAAACCGAGATAACAGAAACGGAAACCGTGACAACAGAAATGGTGGAAACAGAGACAACAGAAATGGAAATCGTGACAACAGAAACGGTGGAAACAGAGACAACAGAAATAGAAACGGAAACGGCGGCGGATTTTCAAGAGGTCCTGCAATGCCTATGGATTCGATGAAATCTGAGGTTAAGCAGTCAAGACAGCAGAGAGCAAACAAGGATTCAAGAAGTGCAAAACAAAGACATGGCAGAGAGCGTGACAGAGATATGGATGATGAAGAGATGTTTACGCAGGGCAGAAAGAAGAAAAAGGATCCAAATCGTAAGGGTGCTTTCATCAAGCCTGAACCTATAGCAAAGCCACAGGAGCCGGAAGATGGAATCCGTACTATTACACTTCCTGAAAAGATGACTATCAAAGAACTTTCAGATATAATGAAAGTAACACCGTCAACTGTTATCAAAAATCTTTTCATGCGCGGTCAGGTGGTAACACTCAACCACGAGATAACATTTGAGGAGGCAGAGGAAATCGCTCTTGAATATAACTGTATCGCTGAGATGGAAGAAAAGGTTGACAAGATAGCAGAGATACTTAAAGAAGATGAAGAAGACGAGAGCCTTATGGTTAAGCGTCCTCCTGTAGTATGTGTAATGGGTCATGTAGACCACGGTAAAACATCACTTCTTGATGCAATCAGGGAAACAAGTGTAACATCAAGAGAAGCAGGCGGAATCACACAGCATATCGTGTCCTATGTGACAGAGATAAACGGTGAGAAGATAACATTCCTCGATACACCGGGACATGAAGCATTTACTTCAATGCGTATGCGTGGTGCACAGTCAACAGATATAGCTATACTTGTAGTAGCGGCTGATGATGGTGTTATGCCACAGACTATAGAGGCTATCAGCCATGCTAAGGCAGCAGGTGTAGAAATAATCGTTGCAGTAAACAAGATTGATAAGCCTAGTGCAAATATCGAGAGAGTTAAGCAGGAGCTTACAGAGCATGGTCTTATTGCAGAGGACTGGGGTGGCGATACGGTATTCGTACCTGTTTCAGCCCACACAAAAGAGGGTATCGACCAGCTTCTTGAAATGATAATCCTTACTGCCGAAGTGCTTGAGCTTAAGGCAAATCCAAACAGAAAAGCAAGAGGTGTCGTTATCGAGGCACAGCTCGATAAAGGACGTGGACCTGTTGCAACTGTACTTGTCCAGAAAGGTACACTCCATGTCGGAGACAATATCGCAGTTGGTGCTGCATATGGTAAGATAAGAGCCATGATGGATGACCAGGGTAAGAGAGTTAAGACCGCACTTCCATCAACACCTGTTGAGATATTGGGACTTCATGATGTTCCTGATGCAGGCGAGATATTTATGGCGACAGACAGCGATAAAGAAGCAAGAAACATTGCCGAGGTATATATTGAACAGGGAAGAGAAAAACTACTTGATGATACCAAGTCAAAACTTACACTTGACGGATTGTTCTCTCAGATACAGGCAGGAAATATCAAGGAGCTTAACCTTATCGTTAAGGCTGATGTGCAGGGTTCAGTTGAAGCAGTTAAACAGAGTCTTCTTAAACTCAGCAATGATGAGGTTGCCGTAAGGATAATCCACGGGGCAGTTGGAGCTATCAATGAGTCGGATGTATCTCTTGCAAGTGCGTCAAATGCGATAATCATCGGATTTAATGTAAGACCTGACAATACAGCAAAAGAGATAGCAGACAGAGAAAAAGTAGATGTAAGACTTTACAGGGTAATCTATAATGCTATCGAAGACATCGAGGCAGCAATGAAGGGTATGCTTGATCCTGAATATGAGGAAAAAGTAATCGGTCATGCAGAAGTAAGACAGACATTCAAGGCATCAGGTGTCGGAATGATCGCAGGTTCTTATGTACTTGACGGAAAGATTGAGAGAAATTGTAAGGTAAGAATAAGCCGTGAGGGCGAGCAGATATTCGAGGGTGAGCTTGCATCGCTTAAGAGATTTAAAGATGATGTTAAAGAAGTTGCTGCCGGATATGAATGTGGTCTTGTATTTGAAGGATTTAACGATATCAAGGTAGAGGACCAGGTAGAAGCATATATCATGGTGGAAGTTCCTAGAAGCTAAGAGATTGTTATAAGGCAATACCTATGATTTGACAGCAATGTTTATGTTTCATACAATATAAATGTACTCTCAGAATCTTCAGAACGAAGAATTTTGAGAGTACATTAAAAAAAGAATAGGGGGATGATTTATATGAGAAAAAACAGTATAAAATATTCTCGTATGAATGGAGAAGTTCAAAGAGAGCTAAGTAAGATTATTTCAAGAGACATCAAAGACCCGAGAATACATCCTATGACATCTGTTGTGTCAGTGGATGTGACACCGGATCTGAAATTTGCAAAGGTTTTTGTGAGTGTTCTTGGAAATGATGAAGATAAGGAGAAAACAAAAAAAGGGCTTGCAAGTGCCGCATCACATATACGTTCACTCCTTGCTAAATCATTAAACCTTCGCAACACACCGGAGCTTACATTTTATATAGATGATTCTATTGAATACGGTGTAAATATGTCAAAGAAAATTGATGAACTCATAGAAAAAGAGTCTGAAAATGAAAAATAATTTTAAGTTTTTGCTCTGATATGAGGGCGTAAAAAGAGCAAAACGCTGGTTTTGCTCTTTTTTGCAAATCGTGAAGAAAAGGGGACATGACAAATGAATGAATTAAATAAGGCTATTGACGATGCGAAAAAGATCATGATAGCAGGTCATGTAAGACCTGATGGTGACTGTATCGGTGCGTGCGTTGCATTACAGAGGTATATTAAAAGATTTTATCCTGAAAAAAATCTATGTGTTTATATAGAAACTGTTCCGGAAGTATTTCAGTTTATGGATGATAAGAAAGATATATTCTCAAACAGCGTGCCGCAGGATAAATTTGACCTTTTTATAGCACTTGACTGCAGCTCGCCCGACAGACTTGGTGATGCACAGAAAGCATTTTATAATGCCAAAAGTACAATGTGCATAGACCATCATATAAGCAACAGATGCTATGCGGGAGTAAATATCGTTGAAGCGGATGCAAGTTCAACCTGTGAAGTGTTGTATTGTCTTATGTCTGAGGATGAAAAGTTCTCAAATTCACTAAATAAGGCAAATATTACAGATGCCATTTTGTCGCTTGAAAATGACAAAAAGCTGGAATTTGAGATTGCGAGAGCTTTATACATAGGAATAATATTTGACACGGGAGTGTTCAGGTATTCAAATACATCAAAAAAGACGATGGAGATAGCCGGCAAACTTATAGAAACAGGTATTCCTTTTTGGAAATATATTGATGAGTGTTTTCTCCAGAGGACTTATACACAGACACAGCTTCTTGGAAGAACGCTTCTTGCGAGTATGCGTGTTATGGATGGAAAGTGTATAGTGGCGACTATCACCAGAAGAATGATGGAGTTTTATGAAGCTAAAACAGAGGATATAGAGGGAATAATTGACCAGCTTCGCATAACACAGGGTGTTGAAGTTGCAATACTTTTACACGAGATAGGCGACCAGGAATACAAAGTAAGTTTAAGGTCAAACAATTATATAGATGTAAGTAAGATAGCATCATTTTTTGGCGGCGGCGGTCATGTAAAAGCGGCAGGCTTTACAATGCGTGGCTCTGCACATGATGTTGTAAACAATATAACAGGTCATATTGAAAGTCAGATGTTCAATAAATAAAGAGACTGTTTATGATAGATGATAATAGCAGTTATAAAAATATAAAGGATGGAAAGCGGAATTTGGACGGAATAATTAATGTATATAAAGAAGCAGGTTTTACTTCTCATGATGTTGTTGCAAAACTCAGGGGGATATTAAGACAGAAAAAGATAGGTCATACAGGCACACTTGACCCGGAGGCAACAGGTGTGCTTCCGGTATGCTGCGGTAAGGCAACAAAGGTCTGCGAACTGCTTACGGACAAAGATAAATCGTACAGAGCAGTGTGCAGGCTCGGAGTTGAGACTGACACACAGGACATGACAGGAACAGTTTTAAATGAATGTGATACTGATATGATTACTGAGGAGCAGTTAAGAGACTGTGTAAATTCTTTTGTCGGTGAGACGGAGCAGATACCGCCTATGTATTCGGCTTTAAAAATCAATGGCAAAAAGCTGTATGAACTTGCGAGAGAGGGAAAGACCGTTGAGAGAAAACCGAGAAAGATAACAATATCAGAGATAGACATTGTTGATATAAATCTTGAAGAAAAAATATTTACAATGGATGTTACCTGTTCAAAGGGAACATATATACGAACACTCTGTCACGATATAGGGAAGAAACTAGGTGTCTGTGCCACAATGGAAAAACTTATGAGGACAAGAGTGTCAGTTTTTAAGATAGAAGATGCACTTACATTGAATGACATAGAAATTCTGTCAAAAGAAAAGCCTGAGATATTCAGGGAGAAAGTTTATAGCGTTGACTCGCTATTTGATTATTCTAAGGTAAATGTGGCAGGTGACGGGATAAGGTATTTGCAAAATGGAAATACTTTAAAGGCAAAAGATTTTAAGCAGGATGTATCCGGGATAAAACAGGATGAAAAAATACTTGTCTACGATGAAAATAACAATTTTAAGGCAGTATATCAGAAAAATGAAAATGATTTTAAAGTGTTTAAAATGTTTTAGTTTTCAAGGAGGCAGAAGAAAAATGGAAATCCTAAAAGGTTTGGATATAAAAGTAAAAAACAGTGCGGTATCACTTGGAAAGTTTGACGGTGTGCACAGAGGTCACCGCCTTTTGCTTAACGGAATATCAGAGAGAAAAGAACTTGTACCGACCGTATTTACATTTGAAATGTCAGATACACCTCAGAAATATATATATTCACAGGATGAAAAAAACAAAGTATTAGAGGAAATAGGAATTGCAAGAGAGGTTATATTTCCATTTAATGAGCACACAAAAAACATGGCTCCTGAGGAGTTTATAGAAAAATTTCTTGTAGAAAAACTTGATGTGAAATATATATGTGTCGGTGAAGATTTTCGTTTTGGAAGAAAACGTGAGGGCAATGTCGGAATGTTAAAAAAATATGCTTCTATATACGATTATGACATAAAGATATTTCATAAGCTTGAGTCTGACAATGAGATAATAAGCAGCACGCTTGTCAGAAAAAAACTTGAGGACGGAGATGTGGTGCGTGCAAACGAGCTTCTCGGACGCAGTTATTTTATAGAGGGGACTGTTATTCATGGCAATGCACTCGGAAGAACAATGAATATGCCGACAGCAAATATTATACCGGAAAAATCAAAACTGCTCCTGCCGTCAGGAGTATATGCGTCAAAAGTAATGATTGAAGGTGATGACATGGTCTATAAAGGCGTGACAAACATAGGAAGAAAACCTACTATCGGCAGATATGACATAGGTGTGGAAACCTGCCTGCTTGATTTTGACAGGGATATATACGGAAAAAAGATAATGGTTGAATTTTATGAGCGTATAAGACCGGAAAAGAAATTTCCGGGACTTGACGAACTGAAAAACCAGATGGAGGCGGACAAGGCAAAGGTGGCACGCTGGCAAATGTAACAATTTCTTAATCAAAAAGCAATACTTTTTTCCTTGACTTATATTTTTAATTTGTTATGATTATATTGCTTATGTGAAAACCATAAGGGCAAACATAGATGTGTTTGCCCTTTTACAATGTCATAAACCACGATTTTACAATGTAGTGGATTATGCTTTTACAGTGTCAAATATGGCAATAAAAAGCATGGCATTGATAAAATATGACATAAATATCTGTGTTTTAGCAGATTTTATAGCATTTGGCAATAGCTGGTCTTACATAAGTCTGATAATAAAAATAGGGATAGTGAGGAATGAGACTAATGAAGAAAAAATATGTTCAGGGTATTTTATTTGGGGTATTGTTTGCAACAGCAGTAAGCTGTAGTGCCTGTGGAGGAAAAAAGGATGAGGCAAAAAAAAGCGGTGAAACTGTTAATGCAAAGGAAAATGTCGTAAAGAAAAAAGAGGCGGTAAAACTTGTTCTTAGTGAAGCAAAATCACTGCCTGACAAAGTCAAAGATGCTGAGTTTAGTTCAGCAGATAAAAAAATTGCGACAGTCACAAAAAATGGAGTAGTACATGGTGTTAAGCGTGGAAAAACAACCATTACTATGAAAAGTGATAAAGAAGTCATCCATTATCAGATAAAGGTAGCGAAACATGGGATGGTTTATCCTAAATTTACAATGCTTACCGGTGAACATTTAGATATGCAGTTCAGCACTAAGGTAAAAGCTAAAAATGTCAGGTGGAGTTCTACAAACAAAAAAATCGCAACAATAAACAAAAAAGGAAAAATAGTTGCAAAAAAACGAGGAAATGTTATCATAAAAGGAAATGATGGCAAAAGGACATATGTATCAAAGATAACAGTTAAAAAAAGACCAAAGAATATAGTATATCTTACATTTGATGATGGTCCAAACAGCTACACGACACCGAAAGTATTAAATATCCTCAAGAAAAATCATGTAAAAGCAACATTCTTTGAACTTCGTCCTGCAAGCTATGACTTTAAGTTTACAAAGAGAGTTATAGACGAGGGACACACACTTGCTTTACACGGATATAAACATAAATATTATGAGATATACAAATCTGAAAAAGTTTATAAAGGAAACCTTGACAAACTCCGCAATCTTTTCTTTAAGAAATTTGGAGTATGGTGCACCATATCAAGATTTCCGGGTGGAAGTTCAAATACAGTCAGCAGATACAATAAAGGCATCATGACAAGACTTACAAAGAAGCTTGACGGCTGGGGTTATCATTACTTTGACTGGAATGTCGATAGCGAAGATGCAGGCGGAGCAAGAAATCCGCAGCAGACTTTCCATAATGTTACCAGCGAACTTTGTAAAGGTAGAGGAAATGTCGTACTCATGCATGATTTTTACGGAAACGACAAGACAATAAATGCATTGGACAAAATGATAAAATACGGCAAAAAGCACGGATATGTGTTCCTGCCTATAACAGCCAGCACAGATGCAGTACATCACGGTGTAAACAACTAAAAAAGTCATAAAAGATTTACAAAGGGGTAAACATATATAACAGTATGTTTGCTCCTTTTTTCATAAAAAAATTGCGAAACTGTCGTAAACCTTGATAAAATTGCGATGATATCATTGCAATTAACACAAAGTATATCAGTTTCGTAGTTATCTATAAAATAAAAGGAGGAGAAAAAATGAACTTATTTGATATATTAGGACCTGTCATGGTTGGACCGAGCAGCTCGCACACAGCGGGAGCAGTAAGAATAGGTTATGTCGCAAGGCATCTTTTAAAGGACGAGCCATGCAAAGTAAAGATAGGACTTTACGGTTCATTTGCACAAACGGGAAAAGGTCATGGAACAGACAGAGCACTTATCGCAGGCATACTTGATATGCATCCTGACGATATGCGGATACCTGAAAGTTTTGAACTTGCTAAGGCGGCAGGCATAGAGTTTGAATTTTACAATGCGGACATAAGAAATGCACACCCGAACACTGCACTTATAGAAATGGTCGGAAAAAATGACCGAAAATTAAGCGTTCAGGCATCGTCACTCGGCGGTGGAAGGATAATGGTAAATAAGATAGACGGTATAGATGTAAACTTTTCAGCGGAAAAACCGACACTTATCGTTCACAACATAGACCAGCCGGGTCATGTCGCTGAGGTAACATCAATGCTTTCACATAAGTGTGTAAACATTGCGACAATGCAGCTTTTCAGGGATAAAAGAGGAGGTTATGCGGTTATGGTGCTAGAGACAGACCAGCAGATACCGGAAGAGTCTATTAAATGGCTTGAACATCTTGAGGGTGTGATAAAGGTTACTTATGTAAATATTATGGAGTGAGAGGAGGAACTATATGTTTGGTTCGATAAAAGAGATATTAGATAAGTGTGAGAGTGATGGCAGGGAGTTTTGGAGAGTTATCCTTGAGGATGATATGTCAGACAGGAATGTGGATGAGAACGAGTCTGCCCAAAAGATGAGAGAATTGTGGGATGCAATGTATCAGGCGGCTAAGGGATATGACGGCAGTATAAAATCAGCGAGCGGACTAAGCGGCGGTGACGGCAAAAAGATGGAGGAATATATAAAGACACACGAATGTCTCTGCGGTGATTTTATGGGAAAAGTTATCACGGAGGCACTTAAGATGGGAGAGTCAAATGCCTGTATGAAAAGGATAGTAGCTGCCCCGACAGCGGGTGCGTGTGGTGTTATGCCTGCAATCCTCGTGCCTTACTATGAGAGGATGATTTTACAAAATATAAATGTGGAAGATAATGCAAAAAACAACATAACTACCGATTATGGAGATAATAAATCAAATAACATAACGACCGATAATGCAGAACAGAAGGACAAAGACACAAAAGCAAAAAAAGAAGCAGATGAAAAGATAATAAAGGCTCTCTATGTGGCGGCAGGTATAGGAGAGGTCATAGCCCGGAGAGCATCGATAAGCGGAGCGAGAGGAGGATGTCAGGCGGAGATAGGCTCGGCAAGTGCAATGGCAGCAGGAGCACTCACATATCTTCAGGGCGGCAATGAACAGCAGATAGCAGACAGCGTGGCAATGGCACTTAAAAATCTTTTAGGACTTGTCTGTGACCCGGTCGCAGGACTTGTTGAAGTGCCATGTGTAAAAAGAAATGTTGTCGGTGCGGTAAATGCAGTATCAAGCTCCCAGATGGCATCGGCTGGCATAAAAAGCAGGATTCCCGTTGATGAGGTTATAGATGCGATGGCTTATGTAGGCGACAAGATGGATGAGTCGCTCAAAGAAACCGGAGTAGGTGGACTTGCCGGAACGGTTTCGGGGAAGGAGATTGCGGGGAGGGTTTTGTGAAGATTATTAGTGTACCTTTTTGATTCACTTTCTGTTGTCGAATATGGCGTGTGATTTCCATTATAACTGCATCTGCCATGGTGTTTACAGGGACACCGCAATATCAGTATGGCAAAAGTGCAAAAGCGGCGACAGTGGTACAGGACAATGAAAACGATAGTGAGGGTATGCAGACGGGTTTAAAAGTCGCATTAGGAAAAGCGAATAACCGGATTGTGAAAACGGTGTTCAGCGGAAAAAGCATTGTGAGAAACCTCACGCTCGGTTATGTATCGGGACAGTCTGTTATTGCGTATGAGACAGCAGAGGGAAAGATAAGCTACACATTGCCTTCAAGTCTGTCATATAAAGAATAGAGTAAGATACGGTTTGACAAGACAAAGTTAAGCTTAAATGCAGGAGACAGGGACAAGTTAAGCATTGCATATTCTGATATTGATACAACAGGGCAGAATGTAAAATGGTCGTATGACAATGATGATGTTGTGTCAGTTGATATTGCAGGAAACATAACAGCATATAAGAGTGGAAAGGTAATGGTAACGGCTAAATTAGGAGATGCAGAAGCGGACTGTGAGGTTACTGTTCTGTCCGATTAAGAAGGTAAGTATTCCGTCAAAAGTACAAAAAATAGGAAAAAATGCATTTTACGGGTGCAGTGGTCTAAAAGACCTCACAGTTAAAACAAAGAAACTCACTTCAAAAACAGTAGGAAAAGGTGCATTTAAAAAGCTGAATAAAAAAGCTAAGATAAAAGTGCCAAAGAGTAAGTTGAAATTATACGCAAAGATATTGAAAAGATAACATAAAGCCCCACGGGATAGTTCCTGTGGGACTTTGTTTTTGGTGTTATTTACATAAGAAGTACCACTGGTGATTTTTTCACATTATAATGTTTTTTGTGAAATTTCAAGAAGTTTGCTAGGCGTCGTGTCTAAAGCATCTGCAAAAATCTTGACTTCGTAGTCGGGAACAAAACGGCGTCCGTGTTCTATCTTAGATATTGTGTTTTCAGTTATATCGTTATAACCATTAACCTGGATTTTTGCAGCAAGATCACGTGTTGATAATTTCTTTTCGCGGCGCAGTTTTCTTATTTCCAGACCGATAATATTTTTTCTGTTTTCGTTATACCAAAATGCTTTCATGAAACCTCCTATATGTATAAAAAGCGGCAAAAATGCCAAATTATAAAGATATTATAGATGTGTGCTCACATTTCAATATGCTTCTTAAGAATAGAAAAGAAACAGCCGCCGTGTGCCAGATAGGAATATTTTTTAGAATGTAAAAAGTTGACAAATATAAATATTATGATTAAAATATGCTTGTTAAGAATATTTTTGTTACAGAGATATTTTTATCCCATATAACAAAATTACTCTTAAAAATCTTAGAAAAGAGGGACCATAGTGTGAAAAATAATATTTTTCACACACAAGATTTGTGTATGTGCACACCTGACACAAACCTGATATGCAAAAAAGTGTGCAGAAGTGAGGATTATTATGAAGAAAAGGACAAAAAAGGAAATTAAGCGGTGTCTTACGGGTATTGTGACAGCATCGCTTATAATCTCAAGTGTGCATATTGGCACATTTGCACTTGCGGCAAAAAAAACAAGTATTGCAAAAAGTGCAAAAGTTACGGTGGGAAAGACCGTAAGGGTAAAACTTAAAAACAACAAAAAGAGTGTTAAATGGAAAGTTTCAAAAGGAAAAAAATATGTAAAGATAACTAAAAAGAGTAAGACAGGCTGCACCGTAAAAGGTTTAAAAAAGGGTTCGGCAAAGGTACAGGCAGTTATCGGAAAGAAAAAGTACAGTTGTAAAATAACCGTTGCGGCAAAGAAAACGACAAAGAAGCCGGCAACAACTAAAAAACCGGTAACAACAAAGAAGCCTGTTGCAACGGCAAAACCTACGGCGACAACAAAGCCGACCGCTTCCTCAGATGTTACGGTAAAACCGGAAGTTACAGGTACTCCGGCAGTAACAGATGTACCATCCGGAACAAATGTGCCGACAAGCACACCTGCCGGGACAAATGCACCTGTAGTTACGGAAACACCGACAGTGGCACCTGTAGTTACGGACGCACCGACAGTGGCACCGATTAATAAGACGGAGCCTAAGGTAACACCTGCACCGACAGTAAAGCCGACAGAGAAACCGACACCGACAGTAAAGCCAACAGCAAAACCGACAAAAAAACCGACAGGTATAACATGGTATTATAATGGTGAAAGTGATGAATGATATGATAAGACATATAATCTTGTTATTGAAAATGATAGTGATCTGACGGAATTAAAAGATGAACAATTCTGTGGTTTCAAGCATATGGTCAGTATAACTATTTCAAAAAATGTGACGAAGATTGGAAAAGGGGTATTCGATAATTGTGAATTGCTTAAAAAAATAACGGTAGACCCTGAAAATAAATATTTTGACAGTAGGGATAATTGTAATGCCATAGTTGAAAAATCGACGGATTCTATTGTTGCAGGATGTGCAGGTACGGTTATTACAGACAGCATTAAGTATATTAAAGCCGGTGCATTTTTAGGAACTAAAGTTGAGAAGATGATAATTCCTGATAATGTAAAGGAGATTGGTGAGGAAGCATTTAGGGACTGCAACAGATTATACAAGGTGTCTATACCCGGCAGTACTATAATTGGAGAAAGTGCATTCTATTCATGTTCGGTGTTAAACGATGTTGAAATAAAAGAAGGAAATGCGGAAATAAAAGAAGGAGCATTTTGGGATTGTAATGCTTTGAAAAAAATTGTGCTGCCTAAAGGAAAAACAATTATAAGTGATTATATGTTTAGTGAGTGTACATCATTGCAGTCTGTTACATTTGATGATGATATAAAATCTATTGGTGAGGAAGCATTTTCATGTACGGCTTTTACGGAGTTTAATATTCCAGACACGGTAGAGAGTGTAGGCAAGATGTGTTTTCGGGAATGTGAAAAATTAAAGAAAGTGACTTTGTCAAAAGGGATAAAGTGCAATGGTGATAAAACTATTTTATCAGGTGTTTTTTCAGGTTGTATAAGTCTTGAGGAAATCACCATACCTCAAAACATAAATTATATTGGAGACGATATGTTTAGTGCCTGTGATAAATTGACAACTGTTAATATTGAGAATAAAAATACGGATATTGGCAGTAGAGCATTTGCAGGCTGTGTTAGTATAAAAGATTTTGAATTTTCTAAGGGCTCAATAGGAAAAGAAGCATTTTGGGATTGTACGGGATTTGAGAACATTGATATATCCAATACGACTGCATTAGAAGACCGGGCATTTATGAATTGCACAAATCTTAAAAATGTAACTGCATCGTCAAATTTGAAAAAAATAGGTGTGGAAGCATTTGAAGGTTGTGGTAAGATGCCTCAGTTCATTATTCCTGATGGTGTGACAAATATTGAAAGCAATGCGTTTGCCGATTGTGTTTCACTCAGGGAGATAGCGATACCTGCAAGCGTAACTAACATAGGTACAAGTATTTTATTTAATACAAAAAGTCTTGAAAAAATAACAGTAGATGAAAAAAATGAATGTTTTTATTGTGGTGAAGGTGTAAATGCCATTATAACTAAAAAAGAAATTAAAGGTGTTGTAGATGAAAACGAAGAGCATTATAACGAAGACCATGATGCTTATGTATTGATTGCAGCTTGTAAGAATACTGTTATTCCTGATACTGTTAAGAAAATAGATGATTTTGCATTTTATCAGATGACGGGATTATCAGAAATTAGTATTCCATCAGGAGTCACAAGAATAGGTGATGAAGCGTTTTATGGGTGCACATCATTAAAGAATATAAATATTCCTGATACAGTTTCTAAGATAGGAGTGAATGCATTTGCTGGTTGTAACGCCTTAGAGGAGATGACAGTAGATGAAGAAAATGAATATTATTATAGTGAAGAAGGCAGTAACGCAATAATTGCCAAAAAGGAAATAAAATTTGATAGTATTTATGATTTTGAGCAAATTGATAATGAACCACATGAACTTGTGTATGGTTGTAAGACTACTGTTATTCCGGCAAGTGTAACCAAAATTGGATATATGGCTTTTAATAACTTATCGACATTGACAAAAATTAATATTCCTGATGCTGTACAGGTAGATAAAAATTCTTTCTGGAATTGTGAAAATTTAACAAGTATTACTTGGAAAGGAACGGTATATAAATCAGTATCAGCGTTTTATAAAGCATACAATCCCGGTATGTATGATGACGATGATGTTGAGTAGGATTGTAAAACAAGCATAAGTAAAAAGTAAACCAAACAACGATAAAATCGGCATTTACAGTAGTTAAGTGCCGATTTTTTTGTCATATTTCCACAAAAAAATCAGAGGAAATAATGCATATTGCATAAGAAAACATAAAATTTATTATTATACAATTATATGTATTGCCTTAAAACCGATACAATATTTTTTGCAAAATGCACATATTAAAAAATTAAATTGTCTGATATGATTAAACCAGTTTAGAAAGTAACTTTAAATATTGCCTTTTTAAAATAAACAAAATATAATGAAAGGAAGAATAATGTATGGGGAAAATTGATATAGCAACAAAACAATATATGTCGCACAAAAACATAATAGCAGATGCTTTTAATTTCTATGTGTATGACGGAGTACAGATAATAAAGCCTGAAAAATTGCAAAAGATAGATACGGCAGAGTTTATGATGCCGTATGGAAATGATGCTAAAGCTGCCGTGCAGAAAATAAGAGATAATCTTATGATATGGGAAAGTGTCACAGACGGAAATGCGGTTTATGTTGTACTCGGCACGGAAAATCAGGACAAAATCCATTATGCAATGGCTGTTAAAAATATGCTTTATGATTCTTTACAGTATGCAAAGCAGGTGGAAGAAGCAAAGAGTTCATATCGTAATAAAAACAAAGGTGCCGCAATCAAATTGAGTTCGGAAGAATTTTTATCGGGATTTAGAAAAGAAGATAAATTAATGCCGGTGGTAACTCTGGTTATCTATTTTGGAGATAAAAGCTGGGATGGAGCAAAAAGTGTTCATGATATGTTTTGTGTAAACGATGAACAGATTTTAAAATATGTTCCTGATTATAAGATAAACCTGATAGAGCCGATAAAAGTTTCAGACAGCGAGTATGAAAAGTTTAAAACAGATTTAGGGTCGGTATTACAATTCATAAAACATCAATCGGATGACGATGGAAGATGGATTAAAGGAAAACGCAGGTTTCAAAATGTAGAAAAAGAAGCAGTAGAATTAATAAATATGATAACCGGTGCAAATATTACCGGCAATGAGAAAGACGAGGTGGTTGATGTGTGCAGAGCATGGGAAAATTCATTGAAAAATGCAAAAGATGAGGGACAGCGAGAAGGCAGGATTGCCGGGCAGATTGAAGGAAAAATTGAAGCATATATAGATTGTAATATGACGATACCAGAGATTGCAAAGAAAGTGTCGAAGCCGGAAGAATATGTAAGAGAAGTTGTAAAAAAGTTATCAGCAGTATCTCAATGAACAGATAATATATAAGGGTGGGCGTCAGAGATTATAATATGATATAAAAATTGAAAATAATTATACATTGATATTTTCACAGAAAAGGTAAGTTGCATATAGATTATAAAATGAATAAAAACGGAAAGTAATAGTACTTAATTTTAATAAAATTCCCGACAGCACGAATATAAAAGTTCGTACTATCGGGAGTTTTTATTTTATTATTTTGATGCAGTCAAGTGGATATTTGCAATCCATACTGATATTTTTTAGTAGTGTTTAATAATAGATTATCTCTTATTGCTCTGTCTCCAGATATGCATCTTTTCTGCTTCTGCGATAAGCTGATCCCTGAAATCAGGATGTGCAACTGAGATAAGAGCCTCAGCTCTCTGCCAAGAAGAAAGTCCCTTGAGGTTTACGATGCCGTACTCAGTTACAAAGTAATTGATGTTTGCACGCGTATCGGTAACGATAGAACCATTTGAAAGAGTAGGTTTGATTCTTGACTGAACAGTGCCGTCTTTGGTTGTGAAAGTAGAAGACATACAGATAAAGCTCTTTCCACCGTTTGAGAGGTAAGCACCGAGTACGAAGTCAAGCTGTCCGCCTGCACCGCTTATGTGTTTTGTTCCGGCACTCTCTGCATTTATCTGTCCGAATAAATCAATATCTACCGCATTGTTTATTGAAATAAAATTGTCAATAGAAGCGATAACTGACATATCGTTTGTGTAGTTTACAGGAGCACTCATGCACTCAGGATTTTCATCTAAGTAGTCGTAAAGTTTCTTTGTTCCTGAACCGAAAGCATATACCTGGCGCCCCTTGTCTCTTGACTTTTTAAGACCTGTTATCTTGCCGGCTTTTGCAATGTCAACAAATGCATCAACATACATTTCAGTATGTACACCGAGGTCTTTAAGGTCTGACTGTGCAATAAGTGAACCTACGGCATTTGGCATACCACCGATACCAAGCTGCAGGCAGGCACCGTCAGGAATTTCATCTACGATATATTTTGCAACAGCTTCATCAACTTCAGTTGTAGGAGCCGGACCTGTCTCAAGAATTGCAGGATTGTCACCCTCGACTATCATGTCAACATTGCTGATGTGGATGCCGTTTTCAAATCCGCCGAGACAGCGAGGCATATTTTTATTAACTTCAACGATAATTATATCTGCAACTTCACAGCAGGCAGCCATATGTGATGCGTTTGGTCCGAAGTTAAAATATCCGTGTGCATCCATAGGAGCAGCCTGGAACATTGCTACACGAGGAGGGGTCTGACTGTTTCTGTAATATCCCGGAAGTTCAGAATATTTGATAGGAGAGTAGAAACAAAAGCCTTTTGCTACTGCTTTTCTCTCGATGCCGCTGCTATGCCAAGAGTTCCATGTAAAATGAGAAGCTGCATCTTCAAGTTTGAAGATTTCAGGCTCTTTCATAAGAATACCGCCGCGGATGTTGATGTCTGAAAGTTCAGGCATACGCTTTGCAAGTGCCTTGTCGAGTGCATCAACAGTGCCGGTGCACCATCCATAATCGATCCAGTCGCCGGATCTTATAACTTTGACTGCTTCATCAGCAGTAGTAAGTTTCTGCTTGTAAATTTCATTAAAATCCATAATCTTCCTCTTTTCTGTGCCACAAGATTGTAGTTGTCCTAATTGCATCATTAACATATGAAATGATTGTTATCTGCCATTATAGAAAGTATAGGCAGTAACCGTAGTCCGCATCGTGACACTGATGCGGGCATTATATTATGCAGGAATAGAAATAAGATTTGTTCCTTACACAAATTACAGTATAAATTAAATTGAGAAAAATTATACTGTAAAGTCTAAAATTTTGCCAACAATAGAATAACACTAATAAAAAAAATTATCAACAAATGAATTGAGGGACAGGCAGCCAGAATTGTAAGAAAATGTAATTAGGCTATAGTATAAAGTGTAACAGTTCGGTCATTCATTCCTTAGTTTCATAACCCTGCCAGCAAACTGTCAGTCGCTGCTACGCAGCTTATGTTTATTTCATTTGGAAAATGAAAGGCTATTCAGCTATAAAAAATAAATTAAAAATAAAGTACCTTGAAAAAACTTGCTTAATTTGTCGTTTTGTTATATGATTATCAATGATAGAACCGATTGTATGTGAGAGTTACATAATATGAAAATTGAGTGCATACTTGATTTTCTGATGTATAGGATATATGTGATAGTAGGTCGGTTTCTAAATAAAGCTGATATTGTATCAGTGAAAAACGGACAAGGAGGAACTTATTTTTATGGCAAAGAAAGTAGTTTTAGCAGGCGCTTGTCGTACTGCAATCGGAAAAATGGGTGGAGGATTAAGCACTACTCCGGCACCTGTATTAGGTTCAATCGTTATTAAGGAAGCTCTTAAAAGAGCAAATGTACCTGCAGATCAGGTAGATCATGTATATATGGGATGTGTTATCCAGGCAGGTTTAGGTCAGAATGTTGCACGTCAGGCTTCAATCAAAGCAGGACTTCCTGTTGAGACACCGGCTGTTACAGTAAATGTAGTTTGTGGTTCAGGTCTTAACTGTGTAAATATGGCAGCTCAGATGATTCAGGCAGGAGATGCTGACATCGTTGTTGCAGGTGGTATGGAAAATATGTCTATGGCACCTTATGCTATGATGCAGGGTCGTTTCGGATACCGCATGAACAACGGAAAACTTGTTGATACAATGGTAAACGATGCCCTTTGGGATGCATTCAATCAGTATCATATGATGATTACGGCAGAGAATGTTGCAGATCAGTGGGGACTTACTCGTGAAGAACTCGATGAGTTTGCAGCAAACAGCCAGCAGAAATGTGAAAAGGCTATCGCAGCAGGTGCATTTGATGACGAGATCGTTCCAGTTGAGATTAAGACAAGAAAAGGTGTTACAGTATTTGATAAAGATGAGGGACCACGTCCTGGAACAACTGCTGAGAGCCTTTCAAAACTTAAATGCTGTTCAGGAAAAGAAGGCGGCGTAGTTACAGCAGGTAACGCATCAGGAATCAATGATGGTGCTGCTGCAATCGTTGTTATGAGTGAGGAAAAAGCTAAAGAGCTCGGTGTTACACCAATGGCTACATTTGTTGCCGGAGCACTTGGCGGAGTTGATCCTTCAATCATGGGTGTTGGACCTGTTGCATCTACAAAGAAAGTTCTTGCAAAGACTGGTCTTACAATTGATGACTTTGATGTATATGAAGCAAACGAAGCTTTCGCTGCACAGTCAGTAGCAGTTGGAAAGGATCTTAACTTTGATCTTTCTAAACTTAATCCAAACGGTGGTGCTATTGCACTTGGACATCCGGTTGGAGCTTCAGGATGCCGTATCCTCGTTACACTTCTTCATGAGATGCAGAAGATGGATGCTAAGAGAGGTCTTGCAACACTTTGTATCGGTGGTGGAATGGGCTGCTCAACAGTTGTTGAGAGAGACTAATCCATTCGCCTGTACGGGTGTCACGGATGCCTAAAAAGCATTAAAAATAAATATTGCCGGATATCCTGAGTTTTCGGGATATTCGGATTAATATGTATCTTAAAAAGGAGAAAATATCATGGATTTTATTTTATATGAAGTAAAAGATGCAGTTGCAACTATTACTATCAATCGTCCAAAGGCATTAAATGCTTTAAACAGCCAGGTTCTTGATGAACTTGATGCAACACTTGATGCCATTGACCTTAATACAGTTAGAGCCGTTATCCTTACGGGAGCAGGCGACAAGTCTTTCGTTGCCGGTGCTGACATCGGAGAGATGAGCACACTTACAAAGGCTGAGGGCGAAGCATTCGGTAAAAAAGGAAATGATGTATTCCGCAAACTTGAGACATTACCAATTCCTGTTATTGCAGCAGTAAACGGTTTTGCACTCGGTGGAGGATGCGAGATTTCTATGAGCTGTGATATTCGTATCTGCTCAGAGAATGCAATGTTCGGACAGCCTGAGGTTGGTCTTGGAATTACACCTGGATTTGGTGGAACACAGAGACTTGCCAGAACAGTTGGTGTTGGTATGGCTAAACAGCTTATCTACACAGCAAGAAACATCAAGGCTGACGAAGCTTACAGAATCGGTCTTGTAAATGCAATATATCCTGCTGAGGAGCTTATCCCGGCAGCAGAGAAACTTGCAGCTACAATTGCGAAGAATGCACCTATTGCAGTCCGCAATTGTAAGAAGGCTATCAACGATGGTCTTCAGGTTGATATGGACAAGGCTATCGTTATCGAAGAAAAACTCTTTGGTGACTGCTTTGAGACAGAAGACCAGAAAGCAGGAATGGGAAACTTCCTTGCACCTAAGGATCAGAAAGTTAAGGTTGTTCCATTTAAGAACTGCTAATTTAAAGTATTAAAAAGAAACATGAATATGTAAGAATATGTTTGCGTTTCTGAAAAATGATTTTTAACCGGCTGCAAAGTGGTAGTGTCATATAGCAGCCGGAATATCTGACAAACAGATAAATATAATATTATGGAGGTTATATCATGAAAGTAGGCGTTATTGGTGCTGGTACTATGGGACAGGGCATTGCTAAGGCATTTGCTCAGACAGAAGGTTTTGAAGTAGCTCTTTGCGATATCAAGCAGGAGTGGGCTGAAGGCGGAAAAGAAAAAATCGCTAAAGGTTATGACAGACTTGTTCAGAAAGGAAAGAAGACTCAGGAAGAAGTTGATGCTATCCTTTCAAGAATCACACCGGGCTTAAAAGAGAACCTTTGTGCAGACTGTGATCTTATCGTAGAAGCTGCATTTGAAGATATGCAGGTTAAAAAGACTACATTTGCTGAGTTAGATAAGATTGCTAAACCAGAGTGCATTTTTGCATCAAACACATCAAGCCTTTCTATCACAGAGATCGGCAACGGACTTACACGTCCAATGGTTGGTATGCATTTCTTCAATCCTGCTGACCGTATGAAACTTATCGAAGTTATCGCTGGTGTAAATACACCTGCTGAGACTGTTGACTCTATCAAGAAGATTGCAGAGCAGATTGGAAAGACTCCTGTTCAGGTAAATGAAGCAGCAGGATTCGTAGTAAACCGTATCCTTATCCCAATGATCAACGAAGCAGCATTCATCAAGATGGAAGGTGTTTCTGATATCGCCGGAATT
>OGZV01000924.1_pt1 | contig 29896 bp, 25 predicted proteins | sample 1576861 | NCBI WGS metagenome assembly OGZV01 (sample SAMEA3541501, study PRJEB24748) | human gut metagenome | biome: human gut; feature: human-associated habitat; material: faeces | place: China | collected 2012
AGAGCAGCATATCACCATTACCTCCGGCTCCAACATGTCTGAGGCTGATATCGATAAGGCAGTGAAAGAGGCTGCTGAGTTTGAAGCACAGGATAAGAAGAGAAAAGAGGCAATTGATACCAGAAACGATGCAGATGCTATGGTATTCCAGACCGAGAAGGCATTAAGCGAGGTTGGCGATACTTTCTTCGGTTTAATTAAATTTGCAGTATGCTGTTGAGGCTGACTTAAACGCACTGAAAGAAGCCATCAACCGTGCTCCGATCGACAACATGACTGATGCTCAGGTTGAGGACATCAAGGCTGGCAAGGAGAAACTGATGAATAGCGCTCAGGCATTATTCAGCAAGGTTTATGAGGCAGCTCAGGGTGCCGCAAATGCACAGGGCGCAGCTGGCGCACAGGGGGCAGGCGCAGCAGGCACAAATGCAGGCGCAAATAACAACGACGATGTCATCGATGGTGACTTCAAGGAAGTATAATAGTAACGTAGAAGGAAAGCATCATGGCAGAGAGTAAGAGAGATTATTACGAAGTCCTTGGCGTTCCGAAGAACGCCGATGAGGCTGCTTTAAAAAAAGCATATCGTGTTCTTGCAAAGAAGTATCACCCGGACAGTAATCCGGGTGATGCTGAGGCAGAGCGCAAGTTCAAGGAAGCATCTGAGGCATACAGCGTCTTAAGCGACCCTGAGAAGAGAAGAAAGTATGACCAGTTTGGTCATGCCGCATTCGAGGGCGGCGCAGGCGGCGGTGCCGGTGGATTTGGCGGCTTCGATTTCAATGGAGCCGATATGGGAGACATCTTCGGTGATATCTTCGGGGACATTTTCGGCGGCGGAAGAAGCCGCAGCAGCCAGTACAATGGTCCGATGCGCGGTGCCAATGTAAGAGCTGCGGTCCGCATTACCTTTGAGGAAGCCGTATTTGGCTGTGAGAAGGAAATTGAGATCAATTACAAAGAAGAGTGCGCGACCTGTCACGGAACCGGAGCAAAGCCGGGCACTTCACCGGAAACCTGTAAGAAGTGCGGCGGTAAGGGTAAGATCATCTACACCCAGCAGTCCTTCTTCGGCCAGGTGCAGAATGTCCAGACATGTCCGGACTGCGGCGGCAAGGGCAAAGTGATCAAAGAGAAATGCTCTGACTGCTATGGAAGCGGTTATATTACCAGAAAGAAGAAATTCAAGGTTACCATTCCGGCCGGTATCGATAATGGCCAGAGTGTACGCTGCGCAGGCGGCGGTGAGCCTGGCGCAAACGGCGGCGAGAGAGGCGACCTGTTAGTAGAGGCAGTAGTATCCCAGCATCCAATCTTCAAGCGCCAGGATACCAGCATTTATTCTACTGTACCGATCTCCTTTGCAAAGGCAGCATTAGGCGGTCCGATCCGCATCAAGACCGTAGACGGTGAAGTAGAGTATGAGGTAAAACCAGGTACCCAGACCGATACCAAGGTACGTTTAAAGGGAAAAGGCGTTCCATCCCTGCGTAACCGCAATGTGCGCGGCGATCATTATGTAACACTGGTAGTCAAGGTGCCGGAGCGTATGAATCAGGCTCAGAAGGATGCATTAAAGCGCTATGATGACCTGATGAACGGAATTGAACCAGAAGGAGAAAAGCCAAAGAAGAAAGGGCTTTTTAAATAGGAGAACCTCTGCAATATGCTGATAAAAAAGAGAAAAAATACAGTGCCGCCCTGGAAGATCTTTATTCTGACAGTGGTAGGTTTCGGACTGATGCTTGCAATCGCAGTACACAGCCGGAATGAGGCATTAAACCGGTTAAGCCAGGAATATACTATTACAGATGACGCAAAGCCAAGGCATATCAAATTTGAGTCCATGCCGGTAGGTGAAGCAGAACAGGCAGTGGGAATGTATCTGCGGTATAATGCAATGGTCCAGTTTGAGGAAAGCGGAAAAATCCTTTCTGATGATCTGGCAAAAAATGTTCCTTTTGATAGTATGCAGGCTGATTTTGAAAATGGTATTTATCCACAGGACGTTCTGGTGCATGGTTTTAAGACCTTATCCGAAGAGGAATATGGGGATGAAAAATCCCAGTATGACAACCATGCCACACTTCTTGGCTATACTTCCTATAAAGTAGTCCAGGTTTCCTTAGATGAACAGTGGCCGGATGAAACAAAGGAAAATATCACAAGGCAGTATGCAGTGGGACGAAGCCGGAAAAGCTGGAAGATATTTGAGATCACAGAGAAATAAATGGATCTAAGATAGATCAAAAAAACGAGAAGAGGATGAGATATGCCTCTTCTCATTTTTTGTTGCTATACATATTGAAAGTGCGCAGTGAGGCGCTCACGGATCTGCAAATTATTTCCCGTGTATTACATTGCGTTCATAATTAAAGATATACTGCTGCATGACTCCCGCATAGCCCTTATAACATCCAAAAGAGTCGGTGATCATCTGGTCATAAAGTCTGGCTTTAGGCAGATCTTTGTATTTTTCAGCATCATAATAATGTTCGTTTAGGATCTTCTCAATCCAGGTATCCACAGGAAAGGCGTCAATGTGATGCAAACCGAAAAGGCAGACACAGTTGGCTACTTTCTTGCCAATGCCGTAAAAGCCGGTAAGATACTCCATGGCAGCGGTATAATCCAACTTGCTTAAATGCGCCAGGTCCAGACGTCCAGCTACAGCGTCTCGGCAGAGGCGGTAGATATATTTGGCCCGGTAGCCAAGTTTCAGGGCAAGGAGATCTTCTAAAGAAGCCTGACACAGCTGTTCAGGTGTGGGAAATGCATAAAACTGGTCAATCTTTGTCCCATACCGGCTGCAGAGGGCTTCCACCAACGCCCGGATCGCAGGGATCGTCTTTTGCTGTGAGATCACAAAAGTAATGATCATTTCCCATGTATCCTGACGAAGGATGCGGATGCCCTGTCCGGCTTTAGAGGCTGCTTTCAGATAGTGATCGTCCGGTGTGATGGATGCGATCATTTTCTCATAATCTGTATTTAAGTCAAAATAGTTCTTCCAGAAATTTTCTAAATCCGGTCCACATTCCAGAAAAAAGATGTCATTTTCCTGTCGAATAAAGCAAACATGGCCCTGGCTTATAACCTGCCAGGTATTTGTACGCCCAGGCGCCGGTATCATTCGAAAGACCTGTCCTGACCCGGCAGTCTGCTCCAGATCAAAACAGGGGATCTTATATGTAAATGTCATAAAATGCCTCCAAACAGTATTGTGTTTATAAAACAGTTGTTTTAGGAATATCATCAATGGTATCATAAATACGGAAGAAAAAACAGATACGTTTTTTGGCAGATCCGTTGCTGGTCATGCAGCGCATGAACCGCATGAACCGTAACAGGATTTTAAGAGTATATAAAAGGGTTGGTGTAAAATACGATGAAAAAAATTGCAGTTGTGGCGCTGGATCCGTTGGCCGGTGCTTCCTATACAAAAGAAGTAAGAGATCTTTTTGGTGAATATGCGGAAGTAGTGGGGTATAGCGTAAGAGATGGATCAGCTGCCGGAGTGCTTCCAAGAGCGGATCTGTTTGCTATATCTACAGATGCCTATGGTTCTGCAGAAGAAGAGGCCCGCCATGTGCCTATTGATAGTCAGATCATGTCCATTGAGGTTACTTTTTACTGGGAAACCCTAAAAAAACTGTTTGAGATACCACAAGGAACGAAAGTGTTGTTTGTGAATGTTACCAGTAATATGGCAAGAGAGGCTATTACCCAGTTAAGCTCTCTTGGAGTAAACCATCTGCAGTTCATTCCTTATTATCCCGGCGCTGTTTTAGAAGAACCGGTGGATATTGCGGTAACTCCCGGTGAATCCCGTTTTGTGCCGCCTTCTGTAAAAACAGTGATCGACTGTGATCACCGTCCCTGTTCCTATGGAATGATGGTAGAAATAGCTTTGCGTCTGGGACTGGAATATCTGCCGGAAACAGAAAGCTTTATGAATTATGCTAAGGTAGTGGCCTCCAATCACTACAGCTTTGACCTGATGTATGCTAAAAGCCGCAGGCAGGAAAGCCAGATGCATATTCTGGCGGAAAGCCTGGATGAAGGTCTGATCGGTGTAAATGAAACAGGAGAGGTTTTTGTCTGTAACAAAAAGGCCTGTCAGATCGCCCGCATTTCTGAAGAACTGGCTATGGGAAAGAAGGGGGAAGAGGTATTTCCCTATATTCCTTTTTATCAGGTGCTCCGGGAGAAAAAGGCAGTTCCTGAGAAGGTGATCCGCCTCTTTGGAACCAATGTTTCCCTGGCAGTGGTGCCGGTGGTGCGAAAAGAGGACTGTATCGGCGCCTTTGCCATGCTACAGAAGTTTAATGAGCAGGAGTCCCGCCAGAATGCCTTGCGAAGACAGCTGATGCAGAAAGGCCATTATGCCCGTTATACCTTCGATGACGTAATAGGAAATTCAGATGCTATTACAGAAACCATTAATATTTTAAGGAAAATGGCAGCAACTGAAAGCCCTGTGCTTCTCATTGGAGAGACAGGTACTGGAAAAGAGCTGATGGCACATGCAGTCCATCAGGCTTCCGGGCGGGCAGCCGGTCCTTTTATTGCCATTAATGTGGCTGCCATGCCGGAAAATCTTCTGGAAAGCGAGTTGTTCGGCTATGAAGAAGGCGCCTTTACAGGAGCCAAAAAAGGCGGCCGTCCCGGTCTTTTTGAATTTGCCCACCACGGAACTTTATTTTTAGATGAAGTGGAAGGAATGAGCCTTTCCATGCAGGTAAAACTTCTGCGTGTTCTCCAGGAAGGGGAGATCATGCGCGTGGGCGGCGGCAGCATTATCCGTGTGGATGTGCGTATTGTGGCAGCTACCAATGAAGCCTTAGAGAAGAAGATACAGGAAGGCAGTTTCAGAAAAGACCTGTATTACCGTTTAAATGCACTGACAGTAGAGATACCGCCTCTCAGAAAGCGGGGAGATGATATTTTTATGCTGTTTGATTTCTTTATGCGGAAAATGGGTGGAAACTTTACTTTATCAGAAGAAGTGAAGGCTTTTCTGCGCAGGCATCCATGGCCGGGAAACATCAGAGAACTGCAGAATGCAGTGGAATATTTTAATTATCTGGCAAAACCGGTGATCGAGCTTTCCGACCTGCCGCCTACCATGACCAGAGTAGTAGGAGTGGGGTTGGATGTAGTAGGACCAGGTGAAAGCAGTGGGGAAAATGAAAACGTGAAAACAGGAACCACACAGCTGAAAGAAGGTTCAACCTATTCCGGTCATATGGATACAGAGGCTAAAAAGCAGTTTGTATTAAAACAGCTGGCACTTGCCTGGAAAGCCGGAGAAACAGTGGGAAGGGAGAAAATATTAGAGGCAGCGAAAAAAGATCACATTCCTATGACCCAGAAACAGGCAAGAGATCTTTTGAAAGAGTTGGAAAAAGAAGGGCTGCTCCAGGTTGGAAGGGGCAGAGGCGGAAGTCGGATCACGGAAAAAGGGTTGAAAAAACTGGAAAAACAGAAATGATCCTTTGAATCATTTATAAAAAGGTCACAACCAATTAGGCAACCATTTAATAACTAATAAATCAACCAATATAACCAATTAACCATTTAATACCTGAAAATGACTTGTCCTTAAATTACCAAAATTTTCCAAAAAGCCAGAAAATAAGTGGAAAAACCATTGTTTTAACAAAAAACAATAAAAAATCGGGGAAAATAAAAGTTGGCATGGAACTTGCTTAATATATAAGTATCAACCGGAAACGGGAAAGAAAGGATACGAAACAGCAATGAAGTACAACTTTGATGAAGTGATCGACAGAAGCAACAACCGTTCTTCTAAATATGATGAAAGACTTAAGAAGTTCGGAACCGAAGATGTGATCCCATTATGGGTAGCTGATATGGATTTTAAGACTGCCCAGCCGATCATTGATGCATGCAAAAAGAAAGCAGAAGAGGGGATCTGGGGATATACTTCCAGACCGGCAAGCTACTTTGAAGCAGTACAGGAATGGGAAGAAAAATATTATGGCTGGAAGCCTGAAACTTCCCACATGAGCTGGTGCCTTGGTGTTGTTCAGACTATGGCAGCTCTGATGAAGATCTACACCATGCCAGGAGATAAGGTCCTGATCCAGACTCCTGTATATTCCGAATTTTATGATATTCCAGAGGCAATTGGCCGTGTAGTAGTAGAAAATCCTCTGGTAGAAGAAAACGGAAGCTGGCATGTAGATTACGAGGATTTTGAACGTAAGGTAAAAGAATGTAAAGTATTCTTACTGTGCAACCCTCACAACCCATTAGGCCTTGTATGGGATAAAGAAGATCTGGAAAAGATGGCTAAGATCTGTATGGAAAATGGCGTAATGCTGATCTCCGATGAGATCCATTCCGACCTGATCTTCCACGGAAAGAAGCACACCAGAACCGCTACCATTTCCAAAGAGATCCATGATTACGTAGTAACCTGTGTTTCCGTAACAAAGACCTTCAACCTGGCTGGTCTTCAGGCATCTACCACTATTTTCCCAAATCTGAGAATGAAGGCAGATTTTGACCGCTACTGGAGTTCCATGGATATCCACAGAAACAATGCATTCAGCTCTGTTGCCATTGAGGCTGCTTACAGAGAAGGCCGCGAGTGGTTAGACCAGTTACTTCCTTATCTGTCTGCAAACTTTGATTTTGTTAAGGAATACTGTGAAAAGAACATTCCTCAGATCAAGCCAAATATCCCGGATGCAACCTACCTTGTATGGTTAGACTGCCGTGATCTGGGAATGAGCAATGAAGAATTAAGAAAGTTTATGATCGAGAAGGCTAAGATCGGATTAAATGAAGGATATACCTTTGGAAGAAGCCTGACCGGATTTATGCGTCTGAATGTAGCATGCCCACGCAGCGTACTGGAAAAAGCTCTGGGACAGTTAAAAGATGCTGTAGATGCACTGGATAAATAAAATACAGTACAATTTAAAACAGTGCAATTTAAAACAATATAATTTACAACAATACAAAACGAGATAATTTTGGGGGAAATTATGGACAAGAAGAAAATCTGGGAAAGCTACCGCTTCCCGCTGATCCTTTTAGGAGGAATTATTTTAGGAGCGATCCTTGGAGCGATTTTAGGAGAGAAAGCAACGGTACTTGCACCAATTGGCAATGTATTCATCAACCTGCTGTTTATGGTCGTAGTACCTATGGTTTTTGTTTCTATTGTTAATGCAGTAGGAAGTATGTTAAATATGAACCGTCTTGGAAAGATCCTTGGCTCCCTGATCGGTGTATTTATTGTAACCGGACTGATCGCATCTGTTCTGGTACTGGTAGTTGTAAATGTATTCCCACCAGCTGCAAACACCACTATTGAGATGACCAGCGGTGAAATGGGAGAAATGGCAAGTGTTGGTGATATGATCGTTAGTACACTGACTGTAGATGATTTCTCCGGTCTGATGAGCAGAAAGAATATGCTTCCGATCATTGTTGCAGCTATCTTTACCGGTCTTGCAGTAGCAAAGTGCGGCGGACAGGAAAGCCCATTTGGTAAAGTAATGTGCAACTTAAATGACATCATCATGAAGATCGTTGATATGATCATGAAATTTGCTCCTCTTGGTCTTGGTGCATATTTTGCAAACCTGGTAGGTGAATTTGGTCCTCAGCTGATCGGTGATTATGGCCGCTGCATGCTGATCTACTATCCAATGTGTATTGTTTACGGCGTTGTATTCTTCCCGTTATATGCTTACTTTGCAGGCGGAAAGAAAGGCGTAAAAGCCATGGCAAAGAACATCTTCAACCCGGCTATTACTGCATTTGCAACACAGAGTTCATGTGCAACCATCCCTGTAAACCAGGAAGCATGTGATAAGATGGGTGTACCTCAGGATATCAGTAATATCGTTCTTCCTATGGGTGCTACCATGCATATGGATGGTTCTGTATTATCCGCTATTACAAAGATCGCTTTCCTGTACGGTGTATTCAACATGCAGTTTACAGGTGTTGGAACCTATGCAATGGCAATCGCAGTAGCAGTTTTAAGTGCATTTGTATTATCCGGAGCTCCAGGCGGCGGCCTTGTAGGTGAAATGCTTATTGTCAGCTTGTTCGGTTTCCCAGGAGAAGCATTCCCACTGATCGCAACCATCGGTTTCTTAGTAGACCCAATGGCTACCTGCTTAAATGCATCTGGTGATGCTGTTGCTTCTATGATGATCACACGTCTTGTAGAAGGCAAGGACTGGATCAACAAAAAAATCAATGGGTGATCCATTTAATGGATAAGCTGCCTGCCAGTGCAGGCAGTGGAGCGCGTTGGCACGGATTTATGCATACAATACAAAAATACATAAAAGACGAAGGAGAAATCACTATGAAAGTTACAGTAATCGGCAGTCATCTTTGCCCAGACACTCTTTATGCTTTACAGCAGCTTGCTGCAGCAGGGGCTGAAATTGATTTTAAAGACATTTTATCCTGCCATGCAGATCTTAAAGCATACTTAAATCTGCGTGATAACTCTGATCTGTATGCACAGATCCGCGGTACAGAACGTCTTGGAATTCCATGCTTCGTAAAAGAAGACGGAACTACTACTTTAAATCTGGCAGAGGTTTTAAAGTAATTAAAGAGATCTTTATTTAGGATCGTTCATTAGGATACGATATAAAAAAATGTAAATGATCGCGTAAGCGATGTCAGAGTGAGTAAAGGGGGATGCTGTGAAATGATAGGAACATTTTGCAGCATCCTTTTTGCAAAGTCTTTGGGATCATAGAATTGAGGAGAAAAATAAGATGCATGCATTAACAGAACTGATAAAAAGTGATATGAAACCAGCTCTTGGTGTTACAGAACCGGGAGCCATTGCTTTTGCTGTATCCACAGCAAAAGCCCATATAAAAGGCACTGTAAAAAGGGTGGGTTTAAGATTAAACAGCGGTATGTATAAAAATGCCTTTACCTGCGGTATTCCGGGAACAAGTGAGGTGGGAAATTATTACGCTGCTGCTTTAGGCGCTGTTGCTGCAGATCCAAAGAAGGGTCTGGAATGTCTGGAAGGTATTGGAAAGGCAGAGGAAGAAGCTGCAGGCGAAATGATCAAAGCGGGAATGATATCAGTTTCCATGAGCAGTATTACCAGCCGCATTTTCATTGAAGCAACTGTAACAGGTGAGACTTCAGAGGCAGTTGTTACTATTCAGGATGCCCACACTAATATTACAAAGATCACAGAAAATGGTACAGTAGTATTTGAAAAAGAAGCAAAAGCAGCACAGGAGAGTAAAGAGGCTACACCGCTGATCCATCAGTATACCCTGGCGCAGATGGTAGAGTATGTAAATACTGTTTCTGCACAGGAACTGGATTTTATCAAAGAAGCATATAAAGTAAACTACGAGCTGCTTCAGGAAGGCTTAAAGAGTCCAAAGACTACCTACGGACCATATCTGTTAAAGAAGAATGGTGGGGTTCTGGTATCAGAAGATGAAAGAAAGACTGCTTCATTATTCTGCAACGGAGCCATTGAGGCGAGAGTCATCGGTCTTTCCAAACCAGCTATGAGCATCACCGGTTCCGGTGCCCATGGTATTATTGCAACTATGCCGTTATATGCTGTATACAAGATCAATAACTATACAGATGAGCAGCTTCTTCGTGCTACTGCATTAAGCTATCTGGTATGTATGTACATTAAGGAATACTCCGGTAAACTGTCTGCCTTCTGCGGCTGTGCTATTGCAGCAGGAACGGGAATGGCCTGTGCACTGGCATGGTTAAAAGGCGCCGGCGCAGAAACGATGGAAAAAGTCATCAACAACATGGCAAGCAGTATTACAGGTATGATCTGTGATGGCGGCAACCAGGGATGTACCATGAAAGGTATTGTGGCAGTAGACGCAGCTTTTGACTCTGTAGAACTGGCTATGGACGATGTATATATTTACAATGCCCATGGTATCAACGGTGCAACTCCGGAAGAGACCATGCACAATATGGGACTGATTGCGTCACCTGGTATGACAGGAACAGAGAAGACCATTGTGGATATTCTTGACGGAAAGAATAAGTAATATTGTGCAAAACCTTTGGAAGGAGGAATTCTATGGAGTTTTGGAAAATGAATGGTGCTGGAAATGATTTTATAGTTACGTTTTAAAACAGACTTTGAATTGCGATATAGCTCTGACTGAATCAGATCACATTCTTCTGAAAGAACATTCAATGCCCGGTAAGTCAGATAAAATACATTAGTAAGTCTGAAATAAAGAAACTCTAAATATTCCGTAAATTCTGAAGAGAAAAGGAATATTTAGAGTTTTCTTTTGGGTAACAATCATTGCGCGGCTGCAGCAACTTCTTTCATGAGCGGGAGACAGGCGTCGAAAAACATTTTATAACTTTCGCAGAAATAATTTACATAATGTCCACTTGCCATATCCAGATCACGGTTTCTCTGGCATCCACCGCGACAGATGGAAAAATATGGACAGGACAGGCAGCTCTTCTTCAGTTTTTTGGAGCGTTCAATAAAACCGATTTCCGTCCGCTTCCTGTCAATCGAATCCAACTGATTTGTATTAAAATTTCCTAGTTTATACTCATCCAGTACATAGAAGTCGCAGGGATACACACTGCCGTCTGCTTCCACGGCATTTTGTATGTTGCAGATACCGCACTGGTCGCAGGCCTCCGGGCGGTATCCCATTAGGATGCCGATGTAGTTTTCAAACTGGCGGATGTACGGCTGGCGGCCCCTTTTCCAGTCTTTATACCATAGGTGGAATAGTGTGATCAGAAACTCCCCATACTGTTTTGGTGAGAGGGCATAAGGATTTTGCCCATGAGGTTCCTCTAAGGGATCCAGACAGGCGATATACTGCTGATATCCTAAGCCGTTTCTACGGTAAAACTCATAGATTTCAGGAATGTGTGCAGCGGTATTTCCCGTTACAACGGTAAGGATATTAAATTCTACACCATGCTTTTGCAGAAGTTTGGCAGCGCCGAAAATGCGCTCAAACACGGATCCGCACCCGGCAGCATGGCGGTAAATATCATTGGTTTCTCTGATACCGTCTAAGGAAAGCCCAACTAAAAAGTTATTTTCCTTGAAAAATGCACACCATTCATCATCCAAAAGATAACCATTTGTCTGAAAAGCATTCTGCACCTTGATGTGATTGCGGTTATACTGTTTTTCATAGGCAACCGCCTTCTTGAAAAAATCGAGTCCCCGAAGGGTAGGTTCGCCACCCTGAAAAGCATAGGAAATAACGCCTTCCGCCCGCAGGATGGTCTTTCGTATTACATTTTTGAGTGTCTCATCCGACATGAACCCATAGGACTTCTGCAGACGTTTCTGGGCCTCATCACAATAAAAGCAATAGTCGCAGTGCATGTTGCACATGCCGGATGATGGTTTCATAAGCACGCTGATTGGTGGCATGATAAAAACTCCTAACGTTTTTCTTTTTTATATTCTTCCGGGGAGACGCCCCAGTATTTTTTAAAAGCTTTTCCGAAGTATCCGCCATTGGAATATCCCGTCTTTTCAGCAACTTCATAAATGAGCATGTCCGGGGATTTTAAAAGTTTGCCAGCTGCCTGCATCCGCACATCGGTGAGGTAGGAAGAGAAGTTGGTGCCGGTTTCTTTCTTAAAAAGATTGCTTAAATGGGATGGAGTGACATTCACGAGACCGGCAACCAGGTTTAAGTCGATATTTTCGCTATAGTGAAGTTGGACATATTCTTTTATCTTCAAAATTTCAGACCTCTCTCCGGAACGTTTATCGCGGACAAATTCTGAAAACTCCATAATAAAATCAGACAGGATTTTCTGGCAGGTCCGTAAGGTATGGGCCTGGCGGATGCGCCTTAGAATGTCATTTTCATCCGCTGTCATCTGGTAAAGGGAAAAATTCAGTTCCCTGGCCACCCGGATGAAAATGTTCAGGATCTCTTCCATATAAGAGTAACACTGAAAAGGATAGAATAGGCCGCTTTTAAGCCATAGTAAAAAGCGCTGGACCAGTTCCGAAGATTTTTCACTGTTTCCGGAGGAAAGGGCAATATAAAGTTCCTGGGCCTGTGAATCCGTAATGAATGGAAAGCCTACGGAGGTAAGCAGCGGATAAGGCAGCGGTTCACTTCGCTCATAAAAAATGCAGGCAGAAAGGGCTTCTTCGGCCTGTTTCATTCCGGCTTTAAAAGAAGTTTCATCCTTTAATAAAGGACTGATACCGAAATATACGGTCTGATTGGCGTATTGTTTCATGGCAGCTCCGATCTGGCGGCAGAGGAGAAGATCTTTCTTTGTGTTGGATATAAGAAGGTATCCTTTTTCATCAAGGGAAAACAGTTCCTGTCCTGAGTAACGTTCGCAGATCTGGTTTAACAGGTTATAGATCATGTTTTTGCGATTGGTATCCGTAATCGGAGCAGTATCTGGTTCAAAGGAAAAACGGATCAGGTGATAATCCTGAATGGAAATATCCAGTTTGATGTTATGGAGTACATTCTTCACCTGCTCGTGATCCTCAAACCCCTGATTTTGAAGGCGCTTGATAAAAAGATATTTCAGATCGTCTGTATTTAAAGAAAAGGAAGCGTTCTTTTCCGGCTGGTCAGAGATGGCCTCTTTCATTTCCTTTAAGACTTCCAGTAGTTTGGCCGGATCAATAGAAAGCTTTCGGATATAATCATGGGCACCGTACTTCATAGCTTCACGGACAAGTTCAAACTCATCAAAGCAGCTTAGGACTAGAGACTGGATGGATATTTTTTCCTGTTTCAGGCGTTTGAGTAAAGTTATTCCGTCCATTCCCGGCATTTTGATGTCGGTGATCAGAATGTCGGGTTTGAGTTTTAAGATTTTTTCGTAAGCTTCTTTGCCATCGGCCGCTTCTGAGATCACATCGAAACCATACATATTCCATGGAAGGACGGTTTTGATGCCGGCCCTTACCAATGGTTCATCATCTGCAATCAGTACCTTTATCATTGTTCTCTCTCCTTTCGGACAGAAGGCTGTCTATCTGTTTATGTTGCGGGAACCGGATCGTCACGGTTGTAAAAGAGTTGCCGTCGCTGTCATATTGTAAGCCGTAATCAGGACCATAAGCCAGCTGTATGCGTTCCTGGACATTGCTCACGCCGAGACCGGAGAAGACATACCCCTTTTTACCCTGCTTTTTGGGTTTTAGGATTTCTTTCATAGTATCTGCATCCATGCCTGTTCCATTATCCTGAACCTGCAGGATGATAATGCCGTTTTCACACCGGCCGGAAATATCAATCATGAGAAAATCCCGTGCTTCAATATTGTGGAGAATGGAATTTTCCACCAGGGGCTGTAGGATCAGTTTTAAGGTGTGCTCTTTTAAAATTCCCTCCTCTATGTGGTAGGCCACATCGAAACGGCCGGGATAGCGCACCTGCTGGATCTTGATATAACTTTTGATGTTTTCCAACTCTTCTTCAATAGGAAGCACGTCATTGACCTTATTCATGCTGATCTCAAGAAGCCGGCCAAGAGCGGTAATGGTGTTGGTGATGTGTTCTGTCCCGGACATTACGGACATCCATTTGATGGAGTTTAGGGTATTAAAGAGAAAATGGGGATTGATCTGGGCCAGAAGCATTTCAAAGCGCAGCTCACTTTCCCGTTTCTGAGTGACCTGTATTTCCTCAATCAGATGGCCAATCTCTGTAACCATGTTGTTGAAGGTTCGGGAAAGACTGCTGATCTCATCTTTGGAATCGGTAGTGGCGATTTCGGCATTCAGGTTCCCAGCCATAACCTGCTGCATCTGTTCTTTCAGCTTAAAAAGTGGACGCAGCTGCGAATAGATAGCGAAAAATGTGGCCAGAAGACATATCATTAATAGTCCCAGGGATACAACAAACGTGAATGTGCGCAGTTCATAGATATCCTGATAGAGAAATTCCGTAGAAATGGTATCCGTCAGGCGCCAGCCTGAAAGTGGAATGGAGATTTCTTCCTGGAAATATTTAACATCTTTGGGAGTATGGATCCCGCAGATGGAATAACCGGAAGTATCCCATAATTCCATGTTCCCTGCTGCAGCTCCTAACAGACGGGAAAAACTGCTGGCAGGAAGGGAGATGACCAGATAAAAGCTTTTCGGTGAAAATGGCGGGAGCTTTCTAATATAGGAAACGAAAGTTTGATTGCTTTCAAAACGGCGGTAACTCTGGTGGGCGTTCGTAAAATATACCGACGGAACTACCTGCTCCGCAAAAAAATCCTCAAAGCGGAATTTCTGCTGGGGAAGCGTGGAGTAGAGCAGTTGGTCATTGGATAAAACACTGATGTCAGCATTGGAATTTAACAGGGAATTATTTACATTCTGAATCTGCTCATTGGCATCCTGCCAGCATTTTAAATAGGAATATCCCTTTGTTGCAGATTCACGGTAAAGAACACCGTAATTATTTAAGGATATCAGATAATCAGAAGCCTGGATCATGTTTAGGCAGAGACTTTCGATGTCATTTTTTGTTTGGTTCAGATTTTCTCGTTCCAGTGACTGCGCCTTGTCTCGGATAATGGTCTCAGCCTTTTTATATGCCCATGAAAAAAGGGTCAGATAAGGGACGAGAAACAGTACGATGATAATGAGGAATAAACGGCATGATAGGTTTAATTTCATAAAAGTATGTTTTATCACGATAAATTCCCCCTATTCTTTCTGCTTTTAAGACCCCGAAGCGGCATCTAATGCTTAAAGTATACAATAGGGAACGTGAAAAAAAAGTGCCTTTGAGAATTACGTAAAAAAATACTAATTTTCAAAAAATATTACCACAAGCGTAAAAAAATACCAATTTGCCTTTTCATTCTCCATTCAAAAATACGGAATACCTGGCCTATAATAAGGGCATCAATCAGAAATCAGAAGGAGGAAGGTATTATGAGAACAAGAAGAACAGTTGCATTGGGGTTATCAGCAGTGATGGCAGTTTCCGTACTGTCCGGCTGCGGAAGTTCCAGTTCCAGCACAACAGCAGATACAAAGGGGGAAAGCAATGCATCCGCAGAAAGCTCCACAGAGCCGGTCGTACTTCACTGGTGGGGATCCTTTGCAGAGAATATGGGTCCAGAACAGGTATGTGAAGCTTTTAATAAAATAGATCCAAATCTCCAGGTGGAGTACACAAGATATGTCAATGATGATGCCGGAAATACAAAACTGGATATGACACTGATGTCCGATGATTCCATTGATGTATTCCTGAACATGAATGACGTTCTTTTAATGAAGAGAATTGAGAACGGTTATATGTATCCGCTGGATGAACTGTTTGAAAGCGCGGGATTCAGTCTGGAAGATGATTATGATGAAAATATTGCCCAGAAGGAGATCAACGGCCATTATTACAGCCTTCCTGCAAAGCGCATCACATCCACCATTCTTTACAATCAGAAGATGTTTGATGATGCAGGAATTCCTTATCCAAGTGATGACTGGACTTATGATGAGTTCATTGACACAGCCAGAAAGCTGACAAAGGGAGAAGGAAATGATAAGGTTTATGGTTGGTTCTTCCCAGGATATGATGCTGGTCAGCCGGCTCTTCGTATGATCGAGAGCAAGCTGGGACTTGACTGGATGTACGCTCCAGACGGAAAATCCGCAGCAATTGATACAGACGATGTAAAAGATCTTACCGAGAAGTACTTACAGCGTGTAGAAGAAGGAATTGAGCCAAGTTATGTAGATGTAACCACACAGAAAATGGAGCCTGCAAATATGCTCTTAACTGGCAAGGCTGCCATGGTATTTGGTGACTGGGTCGTAAGAAATGTAAAGGATACAGACAATTATCCTCACGATTTCAAGGTTGGTTTTGCAAGAATGCCAAGACTGTCTGCAGATCAGGAAAATAACTATACCACTTCTTACAGCGATGACTTAAGCATCAATTCCAAATCTCAGCATCCACAGGAAGCTATGAAGTTCATAAAATGGTATCTGGAAGAAGGTATGGATTATGTTGCGCCATATGCAAGAATCCCAGCGTGCAAGAAATATGATGCAGATAAAGTGGCTTCTCTGATCTTTGGAGAGCAGTCTGATCTGTTTGATATGGAAAGTGCTAAAAATATCTATCTGACACCAACTGACTTTTATGTACGTAAGAACATGCCAGTTGCAACAGAGATCAATACTATTCTGACTGAGGAATTTGATAAGGTATTTGCAGGTGCCCAGTCTGTAGAAGAGACCTTACAAAATGCCCAAAAGAGAGCGGATGAGAAGATCGCTCAGGAACAGTAGTGCAGGTGATGACTTATGGATAAACAAAAGCGCAAGAAACTTAAAACTGCCGCAAAGGGCTATGCTTTTATCGGCATCAACCTGATAGGTGTGCTTATATTCTGGACCGTTCCCATGCTTTTCAGCTTTATTATAAGTATCTCGAAGTGGGACTTTTCCAAAGGATTTAAAGGCATTAAGATCGTAGGATTTTCCAACTACATTGAAATATGGAGGGATGCGTGGTTTCGCGCTTCCCTCATCAATAACATTGTGTTCACGGTTAGCTATGTGGTGATTTTAATCGTACTGTCTTTCATTGTGGCTTATCTCTTAAATGAATATGTAGTCGGAAAGAAATTTGTACAGTTGGGACTGTATCTGCCATATATCGTAAATATTGTAGCGATCTCCGCGGTATGGCTGGCTCTTTTTTCTAATAATGGACCGATTTTGAATTTACTTAGAAAACTTGGAATGTCAAATCCGCCGGTCTTTATTTCAGATCTTCACTGGGCATTGCCGACGATTGTGATGATCTGTGTATGGCAGAACCTGGGCTATACCGTGATCCTGTTCCTTTCCGGTATGATCAATGTATCTAAAGATCTGTATGAAGCAGCTGCCATTGACGGAGCAAACGGGCTTGCCCGTATCTGGTATGTAACGATCCCTATGCTTTCAGGAACCACCTTTTTTATCGTCATCACATCGGTGATCAACTCTTTCAAGGTGTTTGGACTAATCAACCTGATGACCCACGGTGGACCTGGAACGGCCACAACCATGTTGGTATACAACATTTACCGTACAGCTTTCCAGTTTGGTAAACTTGAATTCGCATCTGCTCAGGGAATCGTCCTGTTAGCGATCATCTTCTTCATTACCTGGCTGCAGTTCCGCATCCAGAAGCGTAATGAAGAGTAAGGGGGCATGATGAAATGAAGAACAATAAAAGAATCGCAAAAATAATATGTAGCCTCTGTCTCTGGTCACTAGTACTGCTGTGTATTGTTCCTTTTATCTGGATGGTTTCTGCCAGTTTTAAGAGAGAGGCGGATATATTCGCAGTGCCATTCCGACTGATTCCGGATTATCTGAACCTTCAGAATTTCAAAGAAGTCTGGTTTGGTAAATACAGTTATTCATTGATGTTTTTAAACTCAGCGAAGGTAACACTGCTTTCCGTTGGGTTTGCAGTAACAACTTCCATCCTTGCGGGATATGGATTTTCCAAGATAAAGTTTCCGGGAAGGGATAAGATCTTTCTTCTTTATCTGGCGACCATGATGATTCCCCATCAGCTTTTAATGGTGCCCAAAATGTTGATGTTTAAGGAAATGGGCATTTACAATACCCATTGGGCACTGATCCTTCCGGCTGCATTTTCCATTTACGGCGTGTTTATGGTGCGCCAGTACATGCTGCAGATACCGGAGGAACTTTCTGAAGCAGCTCGCATTGACGGGGCGGGAGATATGCGCATCTGTTTCCAGATTATAGCACCCCTTTGCAAGCCGGCGCTGGTAACACTGGTCATTCTGTTCTTTACATGGAGTTGGAATGATTATGATAATGCACTTATCTTCATCAATAATAAAAATCTCTACACCATCAACCTGGGACTGGTAAACTTCATGGATGAAACTGGATTAAAATACAGCCTGATCATGGCTGCCAGCGTTATCTCCATTTTACCAATCTTTGCCATTTTCCTGGCAGCGCAGAAGTATTATATCGGCGGTCTTACAGCAGGTGGTGTGAAAGGATAAAGGAAAGGATAAAGGATTGATTATGAAAAAGAAACCAAATATCATTTTTATCATTACGGATGATCAGGGGGCATGGGCAGTAGAATCGGAGACAAACCATGACATTAAGACTCCGAATTTAACACGGTTGGCAGCGCAGGGAACCACTTTTGATGAGTTTTACTGCACATCTCCGGTGTGTTCACCGGCCAGAGCCAGCATTGTAACTGGAAAAATCCCTTCCTGCCATGGTATCCAAGACTGGCTGAAAAAAGGCAATCTGGATGCATGGAAATACCCCCATATGGCTGTGATGGACGGTTTCGACATGGAAGATAAAGCCATTGATTATTTAAAAGGCCACAAGACTTATATGGAGTATCTGGCTGAAAATGGTTACCATTGTGCGTTAAGTGGAAAATGGCACATGGGTGATAACATCAACAAGAAAAAAGGATTTGAGTACTATTTCACCGTTGGAAGAGGCGGCTGCCATTATTATGATGCAGATATTTTTGAAAACGGAGTGCTTTCCATTTCTCATGAATATATCACTGACACCATTACAAACCATGCTCTAGAGTATCTGGATAAAATGTCCGGTGAAGGCGCACCATTTTATTTAAGTGTCCATTACACAGCGCCACACAGCCCATGGGAAGAAAATGAACATCCAAAGGAATTTAGGGATCTTTACAAGGACTGCGAATTCAAGGATACGCCGGATCTGCCGATCCACCCGTGGCAGGCAAATACCTGCCCGATCGGGGATACACCGGAGAAGAGACGGGAATACTTAACCGGCTACTATGCGGCAATTTCTGCCATGGATGCGGGTGTCGGCAAGATCATGGATTGGGTAGAGGACCATGGCCTGGAGGACGATACGGTGATCATCTTTGCTTCCGATAATGGTATGAACTTAGGACAGCATGGTATCTGGGGTAAAGGAAACGGAACCTACCCACCAAATATGTATGATTCTTCTGTAAAAGTACCGTTCATCATCAAAGTACCTGGCTGCGAGGCACCAGGAAGCACTTGCTCTGCTATGGCAGGACAGTACGATATTTTCCCAACCATTCTGTCCCTGGCCGGCTGTGAATATAAATTGGAGCCAAAGCAACCTGGAAAGAGTCTGATGGAACAGATCAATCATCCAACTGCTGAATATGAGGATCGTATTGTAGTTTTTGATGAATACAGCAAGACCCGTATGATCAAGAAGGGAAAATTAAAATATATCCACCGCTACGGTGATGGCCCCTGCGAATTTTATGACCTTTCCACGGATCCAGACGAGGAAAACAACCTTTATGGAAACCCAGCCTGGGAAGAGCAGATCCAGCGCTTAAAGGTTGAAATGGAGGAGTGGTTTGACCGCTACACCGACCCGAAGATGGATGCCAGAAAAGGCGGGGCTGTAGGCCGCGGACAGGAAAAAATGTGTTATGAGGAAAATGCATTTGATCAGTCCATAGAGTTATACTATAAAGATAAAGAAAAATGTAGAGTTTGACAAACAGCAGGCACTTTTGGAATCGAAAGTGCCTATCTGCATGTACATGTGAATTTAATGTCATGGACAATATGAAATCAAGTATGAACAAAAAAATCCTATGCGACATACCCCCACTTAGCAAACGCTTGAAGTGGGGGATTTTCGTTCGATTGTTTGATAGGGCAAAGCATAAGCGAGCTATCCACTTGTGTCCCACGGTTTTATCATTCACTAGACAATATGTTAATATGGATAGAATTACTTCCGCGAAGATCAGGAAACTTTCTTTTCTGTATCAAGTGATACTCCAGATATTCGAATATCTTCTCTGCATATATTGTCTGGTCATATTAATGTGCTCTGACTTGCCGTCCCATCAGTATATCATAGGATCATGCGCTCGGCAATCATATCATATTCCAATTTCTTGACATCACATCATATTCCAATTTCTAACAAATGTTTTCCGGTATTCACTGGGGGAAGTTTTGAACTTTTCCTTAAACGCACGGTTAAAGGTGCGCAAACTTTTAAATCCACTGTCAAGGCAGAGCTCCGTGATTGTATCATTGGTATTTTCAAGTCGCTGACATGCATATCCCAACCGGGCATCATTCAGGTACTGGTTGAAGTTTTTATGGAATGTTTTAGAAAATATCCTTGACAAAACATATTTGCTGACGCCCAGATTTCTGGCCATACTTTCCAGAGTAATGGAATGCTTAAAATTCCCGGAGACGTAGGATACCGTACGGTAGATCAAATCTGTGCTTCCAACAGAACCTTTCTCAACCAGCTGAAATTTCGGGATACATCTTGCCAGGATAATCTGCAGATACGCCTGGACCAATGTAATGTCGTCTTTTTGTGCGCCGAGAATGGAATTAAATGCATGATAAACATCAGGTTCTATGGAGAAAGCTTTTATTACGGGTGGCTTTGGCGCTTTGTTTTCCAAAATATCTGTAAACCGGTCAACCAGGAATGGAGAAGCATTTAAATAAATTGCCTGATTGTGCTGACATGAAAATACTTGATAGTGGTGAATGATATTTGGAAAGATAAAACCAATGTCGCCCTGATCCATATGGAAAAGTTCTTCTCCAACACCGAGTTCAACGCATCCCTCTGTAACATATACAATTTCCAGCGCATTATGCAGATGCGGTGGCCGATGGACCGGTGTCTTTTTTATTGCAATAATCTCTTCCTTTGTATTTTCGTATACTAAATGCATTTCAAAATTCTCCTAAATTAAGATAAGAAGCGTATCGCCCTGATGCAAGATTTGGCTAATAGTTACTGCGATTTGACAAGCACGCAAAGTGAAATGGTTTTATAATGAACCTGCAAACAAAAAGAAAGGGGATATTTAGGATGAATAGAATTCATAATTATATCAACGAGCTTTTAATGTTTTATGCAGATTTTTTCAATCATTTATATCGTGCGTAAAAGGGACACTGTTACTGTATCGGTAATCCGAAATAACAATGCCCTATAATCAGAAAATAATCATTTTTAGCCTTTGGAAAATGGAACCAAAGTAAATTCTAGCTGGAAAGAAGTATCATCAAACTGATATTTTTCCAGAAGAGCAGGACCACAGCTGTTGGAGCCAATGCCATTTAATGCATAGTCAAGACAGAATACGATGCTGTCGGATTCCTCCAGTTCATAGTTATGCGCAGTGTCCTCCAACTTCTCCTGTGTGTAGCAGGATGCATTGAAGGAGAATGGCTTTTCTGCTGCTGCAGCAATACCAAACTGGGATGCTGAGAACACCACATAATCACAATCAAAATGGGATCCATTTTCCTGAGGCCGGATATAATCTTCATGCAAATCGTTTATTTTGGTACGGAATAAGGCATGGTAAGCTCCTTGGTGCTTATCACGATAGCTTTCCTGTGGCCCCATACCATAAAAACTCACATTTTTCAGTCTTTTATCTAAAAACATCCGGATGCCAAACCTTGGCAGTACCGGGAATTCATCATCTTTTTCCACATACATTACAGAACTGAGTTTTCCATCGTTGTCAATCTTCCAGTTGATCGTGATATCCAGGATTTTTTGAATAGAGTCAGCAACAACAGCAACGTGAGAAACGATAAAGATACCATGCATATTCTGAATGGTTTCTACAGTGTAGGCCCTGGTGTATGCTTTATCATAGCGTGCTCTTTTCCATTCGGACTTCAGGTACATATCATTATCCGTAGGGGCTCTCCAGATATTTAGTTCCATTGGATGGATAAGATAGTTGCGGCCGGAAAACTGCATCTGTTCAAAAAGACCGGTCCTTCTGTCCAGGGTATAAGTGAAATCTTTTGAGTTTATAGTCACTTCTGTGTCTGTTTCATGTACCCGGATCTCTTTTACCTGGTCCGTTTTTTCAAGCCAGCTTAAAGCCATCTGGTTTCTTCCGTCTTCATTTTTAAGCAGGATCTCATCAAATCCAAGAATGAAATTTTTCTTCAGGAAAGGTGTTTCCTTCTTTAAACGGTATATCAGTTTCAAATAGATTTTTCCTTCGCTGGGAATGGTTACGTTTAACTCGGTCACGCCGTCTGTATGTGGCATTACAGAGAATGGAGAAAGTTTTCCTTTTTGTACGGTGGACAGTCCGTCCTTGATTACCTCAAAGCGAATATCCAGATAATCTTTTAGATCATCAAAATCCAGGTAATTATGTAAAACCAGTTTTCCAGTTTCCTGATCATAAGATACAACCCGCACTGGTCGGTAAACATTTTTGTATTCTAAAATCCCAGTATGAGGAGTACGGTCTGGGAACACCAGACCATCCATACAAAAATTCCCATCGTGAAGTTCTTCATCGTGGTCGCCACCATAATAATAAATGGTTTTACCGCTTTCCGTTTTTCCGTGGGCAATGGCATGATCACACCATTCCCAGACAAATCCTCCGCACATACGGTCGTCTTTCTGGATGAGCTGGAAATAATCCTCTAAATCGCCAGGGCCGTTTCCCATGGCATGGCAGTATTCCACAAGAAGGAATGGTTTGCTTCCGTCTTCTTCAAGATATTCTTCGATTTCGTTCATGGCCGGATACATACGGCTGTACAGGTCCAGATTGGAATAATCGTAGGTCACGTCATAATTGCGGTATCTGGCGCTTTCGTATTGGGTGAGCCGGTATGGATCAAATTTTTTGGTCCACCGCAGCGCTTTTTCAAAATTACATCCATACGCACTTTCATTACCTATGGACCACATCACGATACAGAAGCGGTTCTTATCGCGCTGGACCATATGCTGAACACGGTCAAGGATTGATTCCTCCCAGATTGGATCATCCGCGATTTTTTCATTCCAGCGCTTGAAACGGTTATAATCGGTATCTTCTTTCCGGTACAGCATGTATGGGCCATGTGCTTCGATATCTGCTTCTTCAATGACCATAAAACCATATAGATCGCACATCTGATAGAAGTAAGGGGCATTTGGATAATGGCTGGAGCGTATGGAATTGAAATTGTGCTGCTTCATCAGAGACAGGTCCTTTTTGATCTGTGGCACACTAACGGTAAAACCGGTTTCTGGATCGGAATCGTGGCGGTTTACACCCCGGAATTTGATTTTTTGTCCGTTGAAGTAAATTATTTTATCACGGATTTCAATGGTCCTAAGAGCAATGTAATCGACGATGGTTTCATAACTGCTTTGTAGGGTGAGAGTGTAAAGATATGGATGCTCTGTATTCCACAGAGTAGGATTTGGAATCTTAAATTCTATGGATCCGTCATCTGAGATTGTGCCGGTAGCAACTACGGCTCTGGCCTGGTCTTCAATGATAACAGAGACCGGGATTGAAAAATCAAAGGTCACATTCAGTTTGACCTTTGCAGTATTTTCCTTGATCTGGGTAGTGATATGATAATCCCAGATGGCCCGCTCTGGGCGTTTTAAGAGGTAAACATCCCGGAAAATGCCGTTCATGCGAAATTTGTCCTGGTCTTCCAGATATGAGCCATCGCACCATTTTAAGACCAGAACTGCAATGGTATTTTCTCCCTCTTCCAGAAATTCTGTAACATCAAATTCTGCGGTTGCATGAGGGACCTGGCTGTAGCCGGTATACTTTCCATTGAGCCAGACAAAAAAGCAGCTGTCAACTCCTTCAAAATTCAGATAAATTCTTGGCGCATCGATATTTTCATGGTAAGTAAATTTTCGGACGTAGGCTCCACAGGGAATATCCTGCGGGAGATAAGGCGGATCAAATGGAAAAGGGTAGCGGATGTTGGTGTACTGGGGTGAATCATATCCGGCAATCTGCCAGACTCCGGGAACAGTAATGTCATCAAAATCTTTTGTATTAAAGCTGGTCCTGTAAAATGCTTCTTTTAGGTCATAAACACTTTTATAATACTGGAATTTCCAGACTCCATTTAATAACTGAAAGCGGTCGGAATCTTCCCGGTGTTCGATCAGCGTGTTCATTTTCTGCGATGCTGGAATATAATAGGACCTCATCGGCATTGTGTTATCATGCAGTATGCTTAAATCTTCATAATAACGCGGTATCATCATGGTTAACCCCTCCTGATGTGCTGTGGGCCTTCTTCAAAAGAAGGTGGATTATATAGTTCTGCAATCGTATAAGGATATTTTACAGAATTATGCTGTGCATGTACATGAATAGAAATAGACGAAATATGCACAAAATGATATACTATCCCAAAGGGGGTATGCAAATGTATATGAATACTGGGTATCTGAACCAGTCCCACCAGGATTTTAAGGATAAACGGCAGCCACTCGTTGTTGGCAGCTGTGGCTGTTACCGCTTATCAACATATCCGAAATTGCCAACGTATCGGCCACGAGGCCGTCTGGATTATCAGATCATTTATATTGCTTCAGGAAAGGGATACTTTCATTTTGATTCTCCAGAAAATGAAACGATTGTCCCGGCCGGCAATATCGTGTTGTTTCGACCGAAGGAACTTCAAAAGTATGAATACTATGGAAAAGATAAGACTGAGGTGTATTGGATCCATTTCACTGGAGGCAATATAAAGAATCTTCTCAGAAGGTATGGATTCGCGGATAAGAAGAGAATCTTTCCTGTAGGAACATCACCAGAGTATGAGCGCCTTTTTAAGAGGATTATCCTGGAACTGCAAAAGTGCCAGGAAGAGTACGAAGAGACGCTTGTTCATTTGCTGCAGCTTCTTTTGATCGAATTTGAACGGGAACTGACAAGAGAGCATGTCCTGAAGGATGAATATATGGATCGCGAAATGGAAGTGGCTATTTCTTATTTCAGTTCCTCATACAATCTGGAGATTAATGTTAAAGAATATGCATATTCAAAGGGAATGAGCACAAGCTGGTTCATTCGCAACTTTAAAAAATATACAGGGGAAACACCCATACAGTTTATTACATCAGTGCGTATCATGAATGCACAAATTTTATTAGAAACAACGGCTTATTCAGTCAATGAAATTTCGCAGATTGTAGGATACAGCAATCCATCCTATTTCAGCCGTGCATTCCGCAGTAAGAAGGGATACTCCCCACAGCAGTATCGAAACAGAATGCGGGAGATGGAATAAGCTGCAGGAACATAGAAAGAGGAGATATGCTGTGTTTTTTTCATTTGTAATGATCATGTTTCAGATGGTATTTGTTTGCGTATGTGCTGTGATACTTTTTCTGATCGTAAAAAATATATCTACATGGAATAAGAATAACCATTCACCCAGGCTTACCGTGCCGGCAACGGTTGTGACCAAACGTACCCAGGTTACTCAGCAGCAACATGCAAATGCGGGGGATCCTACAGGTGCCCATGGTTTTAGCACAACCACCTCAACTTCCTACTATGTGACTTTTCAGGTGGAGAGCGGTGACCGGATGGAACTTAGGGTGAGTAGATCAGAATATGGACTGCTGGCAGAGAGAAACCAAGGAAACCTAAGTTTTCAGGGAACGAGATATTTAGGATTTGAAATTACTTCCTGATGCTGATAGTCTGACGACTATGCATCCGTAAGATAGATTGCCGGCAAATGGCTTTCTATGCCAGGATGATGAGGCCGAAGGGAAGTGAACGGCATGGTCAACGATGAAGAACTTTTAGTCGTAGCATTCGATATCTAACTCCGATATGGGTTTGAATCTGCGTGGGAGTGTTTGATGTTGATTGTGTTTTTTCTGGAGTGTGGTCATGAAAACCAGGAAGGAGGCCATATTAATTTTCAAGCAGAACATCGGTCAATATCCGGCCGGACTAAAAAATCCAGAAATAATAAAAGTAGCTGTATAGCCGAAAGGCAAGCAATAGTGGTGTCATGGACGCACCCTGAAAAAAGGCGGTATCCCGCCAGATTTCAGATGCTCTGGTAACTTAGTTACCGAGTAGTTCATATTCAGAATCGCCATAGACCGGCATTTTATCCTGATTCAAGAAGGTATAGCTTTCTTCCTGTTCCACATAACGTATACCATGGGTTTGTCAAGTTTTTTGTGTAAGTTTAAAAAATTTTTTGGGGAGGGAAAACTCCCCGTTTTTATACCGGAACTCTTTCGAAAGTTAATTCGTTAAAGTATCCTTTAAAAGCTCTTCCAGTTCATCGTTTATTTCACGCGCTTTCTGATAAGCGGAATCAAGCATTCATATACAACATAAAAAAGCATAAATCTTCAGTAAATGAATTATTTCTGATCAAGTATGGACTGAATTTGTTTCATTAATTGCTCGTAGTTTGCTTGATCATCGATTCCGCCCATGAAAGGTTCGCTAATGATATTTCCGCTTTTATCTACGAGAACTGTTGGTGGAAATGCTATAATGTTTCCTGCATATTTTCCAACTGTTGAATCGGAAGCGAAAGTCAAGTTTTTGTAGGAAACTCCTTGGGACTTGAGGATGTCTTTCGCTTCTTTGATCCCATCCTGATTATCATCTAATGTGTCTGTATTGATACCAACAACTTCGCCGCCCATTTTTTTAATTTTATCATTTAATTCATTCAGTTTAGAAAGTTCTTCAACGCAAGGCTTGCATCCGCTGAACCAGAAGTTTACAACCGTAACTTTATTTTTGGAGAATAGGCTTTCATCTACATCGAAAAGTTCCATCAGGTAGTAGATGCATTCCTGCGCGAGGTAAAACTCAAAAAAGTCTGTACACTTGAAGAACTTAATGCTCTCTGGAGTGTTTACCTGGACGAGTATTATCACAAGGATAGTCATGCTGCCATTGCCGAATACTACGCCAGCATGGGAGTAGAAATTCCTCCAGAAGGCATTACTCCTTTGCAGGAATTCAACCGGGATACCAGACCACTGACCTTCCTTGATGCGTCTGTTGTTGCGGAAGCTTTTTTGCATCACGCAAACCGAAAAGTTGACAAAGGCGGATGTATCAGTTTTCATGGACGGAAGTATGAAACAACCCCAGCTTTGATTGGACATACCGTAGAGATTTCTTATGATCCAGTATCTCCAGATACGCTGACAATACGGTATCCCGGCATTGTGCCATTTACCGCCACTCCGCTGCAGATAAGTTCTTATTGCAATCAGGAACAGGTAATACCAGCAAGTATGCTTCCAGTACAGCCGGAAACATCGCGTCTTCTGGATGCGCTGGAAAAGAAACATCAGGAATCGAAAGAACGACTGGCTGATGCCATTTCCTATGCATCACTGAGGAAGGAGAAGGCAAGCCATGTATGAACAGTTCTTTGATATGAAGCATACCCCCTTCACCAGAAATGTGCCAGCGGATCAGCTGTTCGAAAGCCAGGCCATGAGAGAAACTCTTGGCAGGCTCTGTTACGCTGCGGACCGACAACTCTTTGCCGTAGTAACAGCAGAACCCGGATGTGGAAAATCCACTTTGATCCGACGGTTTTACGAAGAACTTCCTAAAGAAAAGTATATCGTACTGTATCTGTCAGATTCAAAGCTGACACCCAGATGGTTCTACAAAGGTCTGTTGGATCAGCTTGGCCTGGAATCCCGCTTTTACCGCGGTGATTCCAAACGGCAACTTCAACAGGAGATTGAAATCATTCGTGGTGTCCGTCATCAAAAGGTAGTCTGCATTCTTGATGAGGCACATCTGTTAGAAAAAGAAACGCTGGAAGAATTCCGTTTTCTGCTGAATTACCGTTTTGATTCCATGAGTCCGATGGTTGTGGTGCTGGTCGGTCAGACAGAACTCTGGGACAACAAGCTGAAACTTCAAAAGTACTCCGCAATCCGGCAACGAATTGACATGTACTGTACACTGCCGCATCTGGATCGCGCTGAAACAGAACAGTACGTAAACAGCTATCTGGAGTATGCAGGATGTTCGCAAACGATATTTACTGAGAAAGCACTTGATGAGATCTATCGCATTTCAACCGGTATCCCAAGAATGATCAACCGTGTTTGCGAAAAGACGCTCATGTATGCTTTTCAAAAGCAAAACCGCCTGATTGATGATTACATGGTGAAATATGTTGCAGATCATGAACTCATCAACGGGTAGGTTCTGGCCGGGGCATGTGCCCCGGCTTCCAGTAAAAAGGAGAAGCGGAAAATGATGTATTTACAATTATTCTTGAGCTTTATTCAGGTCGGAATATTCAGTTTTGGCGGTGGATATGCAGCTATGCCGTTGATTCAGAGTCAGGTAGTTACTAACCATAGGTGGCTTACCATGTCAGAATTTACAGATCTTATTACAATATCGCAGATGACCCCCGGACCTATTGCAGTTAATTCGGCAATTTTTGTAGGACTCAAGATTGCAGGTGTACTCGGGGCAGTGGTCGTTACGTTTGGATGCATTTTGCCGTCCTGTATTATTGTAACCGTGTTAGCAAAATTGTATCTAAAGTATAGAAGCGTGGATATGATGCAGGAGGTATTGCATTCACTTCGCCCTGCAGTAGTAGCAATGATAGCGTCAGCGGGAATTTTGATTCTTATGACGGCTTTTTGGGGAAATGGTACGGTTACCTTTGTTAAAACAAAATGGGTTATGGTTTTAATTTTTATTATATGTGTAGCTTTATTGCGGAAAACAAGAATGAATCCTATTTGGGTCATGGTATACCCATTTTATTTCTGATGAAATTTGAAGTGGGGGCTTCTGAGGAGTTTTTTGACTCCCGTTTGCAGAGAAAAAAGCCTACTATGAGAAAATGGGAAAAAACTTAAGCGTGACACCGGCCAGGTATAAGTCGGAGTTTCCGTGGCTGAAGGAAGTAGACAGTCTGGCATTGTGTAATGCACAGATGCATCATTTCTTTCATGATGTTTCTGTAGGCTTTCCAAAGTTCAGATCAAAAAAGAAGCCAGTAAAAAGCTATACAACCAATTGTGTGAATGGAAACACCGTCTTACAGAATGGAAGGTTAAAACTTCCAAAAGCTGGCTGGGTCCGCATCAGACAGCATCGGAAGATTGAGGAAGGTTACCAGTTGAAAGGTGCAACCATCACTCAGGAAGCAGATGAACGATACTATGTTGCTTTGTTATATTCCTGCGAGGAACCGGTGAACGAAATCAGGAAAGCTGAATCCGCGATTGGTCTTGATTTTTCCATGAAGGAGTTATATGTGGATTCCAATGGAAATCGTGCAGCATATCCTCATTTTTTCTCAAAAGCTCAGAAGAAGCTGGCAAGGGAGCAGCGTAAACTGAGCCACTGCGAACTAAGAAGTAGCCGTTATAAAAAGCAAAAGAAGAAAGTGGCACGGATCCATACCCATATCGCACATCAGCGAAAGGATTTTTTGCATAAGGAGTCGAGGAAGATAGCCAATTCCTATGATATCGTGTGCATGGAAGATCTGAATATGAAAGAAATGAGCCAGGATATGTGTTTTGGAAAGCGTGTTCATGACAATGGCTGGGGAATGTTCACGGATTTTCTGGCATATAAAATGGAACGCGCCGGGAAGAAACTGGTCCGTATTGACCGCTGGTATCCCAGCTCCAAGACCTGCAGCTGTTGTGGAAACATAAAAGAGGATTTGCAATTGAGTGATCGCATTTATGAGTGTGCGTGCGGAAATCGAATGGACCGGGATCAAAACGCAGCAATCAATATATGCAGGGAAGGTATTCGAATATCTGGAATGATGCCGGATATAGAAAAGAAAATTTCCTGATCTTTGCAATAAAAATTCCAATAATATCATTCTAATAAAACTGTGGGACACACGGGGATAGCTCGCTTATGCTTTGCCCTATAGGGCAATCGAACGAAAAACTCACACTTCAAGTGTTGGCTAAGTGGTGGGAGAGTATGTAACCCCTATCATTTTGTGCATATTCTGTCTCATAAAAGATATGGAGTTTTCCCACGCATTTTTGTATAGTAGTTAC
>OGZV01000926.1_pt1 | contig 29871 bp, 34 predicted proteins | sample 1576861 | NCBI WGS metagenome assembly OGZV01 (sample SAMEA3541501, study PRJEB24748) | human gut metagenome | biome: human gut; feature: human-associated habitat; material: faeces | place: China | collected 2012
CCCAACTCTTGATTGTTGTCTTGAGTTAGGTGGGCATATTCAAAACAATAACAATAATTTGAAAAATTACGCACTCACGTAACATTTACCGATGTTTTTAAAACTAAGACCTGCTCCAATAGCAGCTAATAAAGTAGGTATTGCATTACCACTTTTTACAATACCATCTAAAACTTCAATTAATTTTCCACCTGCGTCAATTGCACCTTTAAGGAAATTCGAATTTAAAGTGTCATTCGCAAGCTGTTCCAACTTTGCCTGAGCTAAGTCAATTGAAGCCCGAATTGATTTACTATATTCTTCATTTTCCTCACGAGCTGAACCTTCTGCATGTGTTGCTTCTTCGTAGCTCTTCTTAAGGATATCAATATTACTAAGGGCGGCAGCCAGGGCATTACTTTGCTGCTTACCTGCCAAAGCCTCTAAAAGCGAAGCACGATCAATGTCACTAAGATCCTTCCATTTTTCTCCAATACCAAGGACAATATCATATATATCCTTATAAGTATCTTTGTCCTTCATAATATCAAAACCTGTAATTCCTTTTACAAGTGCTTGTAGTTTTGATGTAGAAGTTACAAGACCATCTGTGTCTTCGCCCATCTCTTTAAGCTCTGTTTCTGATCCACGCAATCTGGCTGAAACTGTACGCCACATATTTCCAACCTTTTCTGGGTTCTGCAAAACTGAGTTCGTTGCCGTTACGAGCGAAACTGACTTTTCAAGTGAGGTGGAAGCAGCGTTAAATGAAGCGGCACTTCTTTGCAATGCTTCGCCTATGCCTCCTGACGAGATCGCCTCATTGTTCGAAACTTCGTTGAATACATCGACTATGTGTTCTGCTTGATCTGCTTCAAGCTGAAAACCTTTTAAGGTTGAGATAAGTGACTCGTTAGCTGTATCAATGTCAATTCCATCACCAACATTTTTATAAAGCTGTGAGATTTCTGCTAATTGTTTAGCGTCTGGAATACTATATCCATTTTTAGACCAATCCGCAGTGGCAGCAATAGTATCAGAAATTGTACCTCTGACTTCTTTTGCAATATCTGCATAACTGTCAAAGTCGGCATAAATCTGTTTTGATGACTGTTCAGATACTTTCGCAAGTTCTGTAATCTGTGTATTCAACTCAGTCACAGTAGACGCAGCTTGCTTGATTACATTAATAACATCATATACCCCAACCATTCCTGCCATCTGAGCAGCAATCTGATGGAATCCACTATTCTTTAAAGTGTCAAACAATGTTCTGCCAGCACGACCAGCTTCGACTTCGGCATTATAAATCTTTAAGATTTCACCATGAATCTTATCAAGACTCATGCTAGGATTACCACTTTCAATTTCCGCATAGTAAGCTTTAATCTTAGCTTTTGCCTCAGAAGACATCTTGCTATTTTCATTGAGAAGCTTATGAATCTTGTCTAATTCTTTCTGACCTGAAACAAAGTTATATCCCTTCTCAGAAGCCGACATATTGGTAACAGTAGCGATAGTATCTTTGATTTTCTTTTCATAGTTATCTAATCGGTTGATATCATCACTTGTCACCAAACTAGCATCTTTACCCTTTAATTCATTAAGCAGAGTTTCATACTCTTTAACAGCATTCTTGACAGCCTGTACATTTTCTAAATATGTACTACTTGTCCAACCACCATCATTAAATCTGTCAATAGTTGTTTTATATTTGTCAATTTTGCCGTTATATGAATCTAACCGTTTATCATACTTATTAAGATTTACATTTGCATTCTGTTCTTTTGCCTGTGTATTTTCCTTAACTTTCTGAGTGTTCTGTTCTAATACATTATTCTCTTCTTTGATGGAATTGGTAACAGATTCTGTAGAAGCAGATGAAATATTCGTTTTCTGTCCAATCTTACTCTGTGCATCAGCCAACTTCTCAGCTTCTTTAGCAGCATCTTGATATGCATTACTAATATTCTCTACTTGTTTGACAGCACCACTCGTATTGCCACCCATATTACTCATGTTTTTATTAACATTAAGAATATGTTGACTCAAATCAGAAAGTGACCTGTCAATACTCTGGATAGAAGAGAGCAGTGTCTTAGCACCTGAATCATCTAATTTACCAAATGCTTTACTAAAATCTTTTACTTCCGATGTAATTGCTGACAATTCTTTTGATAAATTCTCAAACTGTTTAAAATCACCTGTTCCTTTACCAAGAGAGTCAAGCATTTTTTCGAGATTAGAAATTACACTGGATAATTTCTTTTCATCGACATTTAATTTGATTTTATATTCTTTGCCTTCAACAGTATCTAATCTGTCTTGGACTTGTTTCATATCTGAAAGTAGTTTTGCTACATTCGATTTGATTTCTACATCATACTGATATGTACCTGGCATTTTCTACCTCACTTTCTCAAAATTTGTTCTATTCTGTTATTTATAATTTTGTCTAAGCGACCACCAAATCCACTTTCAATATCTCGTTCAACATACATATATGGAGGTAATGATTGACGCATCATCCATTTTCCATGACCATGTTCTCCGTCCATAAACATATAGTCGAAAGCTGTATTTGGCTGTAAACTCTGACCAAACCAACCGACATATGAATCCATTGCGCCTGAATCAACCGAAAAACGAAGAACATTCCCTTTACCTCTTGTTTTTGTAGAATCAAGAATTTTCATGAAGTTGTATGTTCTTTCATAAGACTGTGGAGTATAGTCGTTGTACCAATCTATCAATGAATATCTGACAGATTCTTTTAGAAGTTCATTTGCTTGTGGTGCGACTTCTTCTGCAATATGATTTTCAATTCTGTCTAACTTCTTTTTAAAATCTGCATACATATTTTTTGCCATTTCATCACCTCCAAAATTTTCACTATTTATTCACTAAAATAGGAGAGTGGTAATACCGCTCTCCACAAGAAAAGCTCTATACGCTGTGACACGCATAGAGCCTGTTTATTTCATAAGAAATTTGAATTTACTTAGACTTCTTTAAATCCACCATTCTTAGCAATCTCAACAATCTTATCTAAATCTTCCTTTGGAATCTCATCGAGTTTCTTACTTACAACGTCCATAAGCGGTGTGAGAGTAGCTTCGCCAAGAGCCTTGAATCTATCTACCTGTTCTGTGATAAAACTGTGAATCTCGTACTTATTGACAAGTAAATCATTTTTCTTTGCTTCCAAAAGATGATTGAATTCAGCCATTTCTGCAAATGGAATCATTGGTGGAATATCTTCTGCACCATTTCCAATAAATAAAATGTCAAATAATCCTGATTTCTTTAACTCATCATATTCTTCAAAGAATCCATCGGTCTCTACAGTAAGGTTTGTATACTGTTCAACGAAAATTCTTGTTTTAAGTAAATACTCAGCAGAAGAGTTTACTTTTACATTTCCTGTCTCTTTGTCAATCATAGTTGCTTTGAGTAAATTACTAATAAGAGCATCCTTCTTAACAAATGGTACATAAGGTGTAATCTTGACATTACTCTTAATAAAATCATCCTTAAGTTTCTGATTAGCAATATTATTATACTTTTCACAAAATTCTTTAATTGTCATAATTCCTTTTTCTCCTTTTAATCATTTATTGGTGAGAATTTATTGCATTCTCCATTATTTATTTCACTCTGAATTCGACCTTCTATAGCTTTTTTTAGAAGACTACAGTTTCGTTTGTATCTTTTACATCCGATGCAGTGAGATTTAAATTCATCAAACTGTGAAGCATTGTCAAAAACTCCAATATAGTCAACAGGATAGATAGTCAGTTCAATTCTAGGATTCTCTGAATCATAATAAATTCTCTGTGGTCTAAATAAAGCTACATTGTCATCTTTCCAGATTAATTGTGTTTCAGTAATAGTGTCATCTAAACACTTTTCATAGTTCGCACAATCCTTGTCAATTCTGTCAAAATAAAAAACAGCATCTATATTAAAATGCTGTGTACTGTTTACTTCCAAATCCCAATTTTGTAATTTAACTTGTTCTTCAATTATTTTCTTAAATTTCTTTTTATAATCTTTTGCTTCCTTCGTTTCATATACCATAGCCATAGGTCTACCATTTTTCATTATAGTTCTAACTGAAGTGTAATGATTGACCGAAGGCGGGAGAGGAGAAGTAAGTTTTAAAATATTTCCCATTATTCCTCCAATATAAAAAGAGCAGTTCCCGAAGAAACCGCTCTTTCATAATTCTTATATTTAATTGTCATATGTATTTGGTTAGTTGTTAATAATCATTGGATAAAGTTCCCATTTGGCGTTGGGATACTTATCTACATTTTCGATTACAATTTTATGTACGTCATTCATATTTTCAACATTTTTATCAATATGAATAACCTTGCCTCCTGTAATTTCATGTTCCTCACAAATTAAATTAAAATACGTCATAAACCTCGCCTCCTCATCTCCTTATACAGAATAGTTCATACAAATCTACATGTAATACCCTTGATAATGTAATGGCATGACTAAGTAATATATCCTTTGTTAATCCATTTTCTAAATTAGAAAGAGTTGTAGTAGATATTCCACTTCGTATAGATAGTTCTTTGAGGGTTAGGTCATTTTTATACCGATATTCTCCGATTTTATTATCCATACAATAAGTATGTGTATAAGTTATTCTTTTATAACTGTATAATAATGGAAAAATATATAAGCATGGTTTATGAAATATTTGGTATAATAGAGGAATATGGGTTAATCAATTTCTTTTAATTCTCTCATAACTGGTTCGACAATTGAGTGAATATAGCCATCACCTCCGCGATTTTCATACTCTTCAAACAAATCCCAAAAGACATCCTTTTCAACCTTCGTCCATCCATCAGAATTTTTATACTTATTATAATATCCAACAAGTTTCTCTTTTAATTTTTTAACTTCGGTGATATTATCTTTTTCTTTCATATCATTGAGAGTCGCAGCAATTCCTTCGACCGTTTCTGATAACTTTGTAATATCTCTTTTAATCATTTCATCATGTCGAATTGACTGTTTTACATCTTCAAGCTCTTTACTTTGTAATATGCTAAGATTTTCTGCCGTTTTAACTAAAAGATCATGGTCTTCTTTTTTTTGCCTAAGCCATTTTACAGGTCTTCCGATCATCTCAGAAAATTTTCCAATAATTGCAAATATAGAAATAGATCCAGACATAATTATAAAACAAGTTAGGATAAAATAATTAAAATCAATTTTACTTAATTCTTCTATCGCTTCCATTCATATAATCATCCCTTCTAATTCTTAATAAGCTGTTTAAATGCTTCATATAATCCGGTACTAGCCAAACCACTAAACAAACCGCCTAATAAAATTTCCGGTGTAAAAGACATGTTAATCCATGAATTTAATATAACGCCTAAAACAGCCATAATAAGTGGAATATATTTATTTACAGCGTCAGTTGTTACAATGTTCTTTAATACATATCCAATACATAAGCAAATACCAACAATAATTGGCACTGCAAAATTTGTTAAAAATGTTACATCCATAATTTTTCCTCCTTTTATTTAAACTTTTTTAACTTGCCAGCTTTCAGAAGAATTAACATCTGATTATTCTGTTCTGCCGTAAATTTGTAATCTTTAATTTCGTTTGCCTTTGCAATCTTTGTTCTTGTTTCTTTAGAAGAATCAATATGCACAGACTCTAAGGCTTTTGCAAGAGTTGTATATGATTTATTACATTTTGGATAATAAGCTGAATTGCTTGTAGAAGTAGAAGATGGTTTTGTTGTGGTTGTTTCTTTGTTGATAGAATAGATATACTCAACATGCCCGATTTGTTTTGGACGAGACGGATCAGATCCAACAAACAATATTGCATCTCCAACCTTTAAAATTTCAGGATTTGTAATATGACCATTTTTAATCTTTACTGGAACAGTTTCAAACAATGAACTTGTATAAATTCCTGCCGTGTTTAATAATGGTACATTATATCCAATTTTCTTAAACGTAGCACATCCACTAGAAGAGCAGTCTGAATAATACTTCCCCTTATATGGAGTATATACATATGATCGTAACGACTGATTATATGAGTTCCGACCTAGAATAGTTTTATATGTGTCATGGAACTTTTTACGTCCAGAATCGGTAATTTTCTTTAATCGTCTTACTGCAACAACGCCTTTATGTTTTCCGTTTGGAGCAATACTTTTATATCGGCTTTCAAGATATGCGTACATATTTTTAGTAGACGGAGTTCCTGATCCGTGACCACTGATTGTAATATCTTTTTCGGTTACTGCCATAATAGTTTCCTCCTTCCTATGTTAATTCATAATTACACCATTTCTTATAAACGTCTTTTGTGTCGTTTCTAATAAAAGTCATTATTATAATTTTCTTTTCACATTTGGGGCTATAACTCGTATATACATCCACTGGATAAACATTAGAGTCGATGTAAAAAGTTTGTTGATCTCGATTATATATACGAACAACTTCTTTTTCGGTGTAATTTCTTGGTTTTAAATTACTTTCAATTATCATCCTTTTTTATTCCTCGGTTGAATAGCGTAAAAAATAGGGATTACAACATTGAATAGTGGTATGTTATAATCCCTTATTTAAAATCACTATTCAACATTACTTTTCAGCCTCTTTTTCGACTTTTGTAACAATATCCTTTTTGACAGATTTAGCATCTGTCTTTTTATTTTCTTTCTTAATAACTTGTGCTTTTGCCTTCATGATAGAAGCAATAGAATTCTTATAACTTTCGCCAAAGTATTCTTTTCTGCTTAAATCTAATTTTTCTAATTTTGCTTTTGCTTCGATATCTGTCATGCGTCCATCTTCAAAAGCAGAAGTCACTTCGTCAATTTCATGGCAATTATCTGAGCACCAACAAAAATACCATGTTGGCTTCAAACGATCTTCTGGATTACAAACTGGACAAAATGAATAAGTCTTACCGCAAAGCACACAAGTTCTCAATTCTTTTTTTGACATTATTCCTCCCTGTAAGAATAGGGCAGTAATTTAACTGCCCCACGTGTTCTTATAATTCGATGTCATCCTCTTCCTCATCAATATAATAAATAGAGAAAAGTTCTCCATCTGTAGAGCAAGCATTTAACATCATAGAACCCTTATAATCCATCGTCTGAGAATCACCACCCTGTAATGCAAGTGAGAATTCAGGACTTGGCATAAATGAAGGGATATGAATGATAGCTGCTTTTAATACATCAGTTTCACACTTATCTACTACAAGTGCTTTGAAGAACAGCTCATGAGACTTAGGAAACTTTTTACCTGAATTAGTAATCTTTGCTCCGCTCTTAATTGTCTTCTTATACTTGACAATATACTGAGTTTCACCATCTGCGATAGGCGGTGTTAATACATCACTCGCAGGTGTATTGTCTGGCTCACCAGAAGCATCGGTATGCTTAATTGCATATTCAGTAGCAGAAGCAGCAGATCCTTTCTTAAATTCGTCCTTACCCATAGAACCTTTTGTAGAAAGAGCATTTACATGAATTGATCCATCTACATATCCTGTGATATCTAATGTTTCGCCAGCTTTTACGATTTGAATCATCGGCATAACAATACCTTTATCTGCGGTTGCAATTTCAGCATCAGTAGCAGAAATAGTTTCTACAACAGCAAGGTTAAGGAATGCATTAGTTGCAGTAACCTCACCTTTCTTACCTGTATACTTACGATATACAAGGTTTCCATCCTTATCATTGATATCTGTTGAGTCAGCAGTAATATCAATATTTGCCTGTGTAAGCTGTGTTAAGGCATACAGAGGTGTACCATTAGACTTTGCACCGTAACCAAACTGAAGTCTATCTACGATTACGTCACCTAATTTAAATGCCATAATTATTTTCCTCCTTTAAAATTGTTATTTTTATGCAATAAAAAATGAGCGATTAAATATCGCCCATAAAATTTATTAAGTCTTCGGGAATATCTTTGGCTGACACCATACCACCATAGATCCCATGTAATGCAGCCGTTCCCTGTTCGTATTTTTGAATTCTGTTTACAGAATCCATAAACTGACATATATTCACTTGTTTTAATTCTTCCAACTTATATTTAAACCCAGGATGATTTATACAACTCGAAACAAGTGGTAAAAGAGTCGATGTGCCTTTCTTTTTATCATCCTGTTCTGCTTTCATTCTATCTTCTTGCAAAATCCATTGTTTTGTTGTTTTACCTTTTGCCTTTTCAACCTTTGGATGAACATTCATCATCGCTCGAATAAATTCGGCAATTTCCATATATTCGTCATCATAAATAATCATATTTTTATCTTGATTTAAAAGCGCAAGATGATTGTATTCTGGATCGTCAACATTTTTTCTTGCTTGAATTAGTTCAAATCCATCAAAACTAAAATCTTTGAATAGTAGCTTTAACGGCTCTTTATCTTCGAGCAATTGATATAAGATATAAAACACTTCAATATCTTTTGTTTTGTTCCAATCCTTTTTAAATACATCATAAAGAAGAACTCGAATAGAAGTAGAATTACTCAGAAAAGGAGAGATTGCTTGGTAAAATTTTGATTCGCCAATATTTAAAATATCTCCTATGGTTGGAATTGAAATAGTTATACCATTTATTGTATAATCCTCACCAAAATACATTTTTAGTTTGTCAAAATGGTATTCTGGATTATGACTTTTTTCTTGTTTCTTTTTTATATCTTCTTCAGCAGCAGATTGAAGATTATTTAATGTCTCTAATACATCCAAATAATCACCGCCTTATACCGTAATTGACTATAGATGTTTTTGAATTAGATGTGTTATAAATTCCATTAGTATCAACAACTTGAAATATAAGAGTGCGAACGATATAATTATTATCTGTCGTGGACTCTTTAGAAGATATAAGATGTGTTTGCATTCCAAATATATTAGACCAATTAAATCGCTCTCTTATAATAGAAGCAATGAGGTCATGCCTTGGAATACCTGTTAATTTATCATTTCTGTCATTACCATGAACAAAAATAGTAAATGTAACATTCGTATACTTTAATGTATCCTGATAGCGAGGCATTTCATCAAAAGATACTTGATAACAGATATAATGTTTTACCTCAGTCTGAGTATCAGGAATAAATAAATAAGGACGAATATTAGAAGTCCCACCAAAATATCTATCCCATTCCCCAAGAGGTTCATACTCTTTTGTATCTTCGTTCCATTCCCAGTTGATATTACCATCATCGTCAAAAAGTTCAGATTCTAATGATTTTTCATTAAGTGCATATAAAAGACATGGATTAAGCATAAGTGCTTTTTCAATCTTTTTTTTATACTGAATATTTTCATCATCAGGAGTAGTTCTATATGCACGAAGCTTATTTAACAAATCATTCTTTGTAACTAATTTTTCTGCCATAAAACACCTCCTATTCAGTTAATTCTAACGACAAAATTTCAGATTTAATCGACAAGTTATCCTTAGTGATTTCGCACTTAACAGACAATATTTTGCCGATAACGGAAGTGTCGTTAGGAAACTTTACTTTCTTTTGATTGTATTCTGTACCAGCTCGCCATGTAACTTTATCAGTCCAATCTTCATTATCAATAAAACAAGTCCATGTAAATGTTGCATCAGCATATTCAGTTGTAATATCTTCATTGGAATCGTTGAATAGATTTACTGTAAGATTTTTATAAGAGCCACCAACTTTGATAGTTGAAGTGGATGCTGAGATTCTTGCCGTAATGGAAGATGGTGGAGTAGTTGGAGTAGATGGATCTGTTGGGGCGATTTCTGAATCGAAATAGTTCGCATACATTTCGCCTGTTTCAAGATTGACATAATCAGTATGTTCGTTCCAAAATGCCGTATATATAGTAAGTTTTTGAATACCAAATGGCATTGAATTTTCAACCTTGGTCACTGTCCATACGGTAGGATGTTCTGTTAAAGCACTTACTACAACTCGCATATTTTTAGAATCTTCAGAAGTGTACCAAAACTTCTCTGTAATAGAGTTCATTGGCAACCATATCTTATCCTGATTATCTGTGTGTGTAAAATATCGGTCTGTGTAAGTTCCAATCGTGTAGGAATTCTGCTGTCTTAAACAACACCACATACGTCTCTTGATGCGCTTATCATTAGATTTTTCAATCCATGTAAGTTCGTAATTTACTGGTAAAATCAGATACTTTGGAAACTGATTTGCAGGTTCATCACGACAGATAATCCACTTATGATAAATTCCTCTATCATCTGGAACGTCCACGAAAAGTCCTATCGGAAATGTTGCTCCATAGCGTTTCCTAAAATCAGTCTCATAATAATAAAGCTCATCACCTTCATTAAATCTTACAGGCTGACTTGGACGAAACATAAGATAGTATTCTACTTGATCTTTGTCCATTGACTGATAAGATTTGACAATAAACTTTGCGTCAATCTTTGTCTTATTGGTATTTTCATAAGTCATACCTTCAGCAAGAGAACGTGTAATTCCATGTTCGTCTGTGAAAAAATCATCATGAAAATGGTCATAGATATAACAAGTCTTGGAAGTAATACTGTTATCCCAAGTTTCTTCCATCAAAAAATCAGATTCTTCTTTATAAATCTGACCTAAAGTTTTCGCATTATTTGTTTTGGCGTTAGCGATTCGCCGTGCTGTCTGTAAGCTTGGCATCACAAACACCTCCTTCAAACATCTGCTTAATATAATTGTGACTATCTAAAATAGCCCTACGAAATGTCATGTAATCAAACTCATCGGATACAGCTTCGTCATAAGCAGCTTGCAAAGTAGCCATTAATGTGACCATAATTCCATTGTTATTAAATAGAGTCTTTGTTCCACTAAATTTAAACATGACATTGTGAAAAAATATAAGAAAAGCTTCATCATTCTCAAATATTTTTTCTTCTATTCGATTATCCTTATAAAGTAATAACTTATGGACATCGTTGTGCATTGCATGTGCAGCTTCTTTAATTTGTCTTTTAGTGAACGAACCATATATATATTCCATAGTTATTCACCTCGCACATATGAATTATTAATATATCCATGACTTGCAAGTTTTCTACTGAATTCATGCTGTAATGTATCCAATCTACTTTGCATATCTTTATATGGATTCTGCATGTTTTTTTCTTCTTTTGTTCCTAAAGCTCTAGCAGTAAATTTTGCAGAGTCAACCTGTGGTTTTAACCATTCAATTGTCATTCCAAGAGTGAACAATCCTATAACATATTCTTTATCTGCAAAATCGCTAACAGGATATTGCATTTTAAATTCAATCTGTTCCATTTCGTCATCCATATTAAATGAAGCGAATTTTCTAATAACTCGTTCATCACCTGCAACCATATGTAAGCGTTCAGTCCATGTTTCATTAAGATCATTTTCGTCAAGAGAAAGTTCTTTCATATCTGAAATTCGTCCTCTTGTTCGTGAAAAAATTGTTTCGTATGGAAGCGTCATTGTGAGCCTCCTTTACTATTCAAATAATTCAGACATCAGTGTAAAATTCGTACCATAAAATGCATCAAGTGCTTTAATTTTCTTTACACTGTCAACACGTCCGTTTGCTATCAAAGTTGCTGCAATATTTTTAATTGATTCCTTTGCACCATCTGGAAGTGTTTCAATTGTCGCAATCATGGTATCTGCATCTGGGTTAATTAATAAATCTTCTAAGTCGCCAACTGAATACATAGTTGTATAAATTTTCTGAACCTGCGGAAATTCTGCAAGAAAATCTTCATCCTGAATGATAAAGAAAGGTTCTGTGATATGTCTCTTACCTGAACGAATAGCAGCTACAAGATCCTGATATTCCACCTCTGTCACATCTCCACGACCAGCCCATTCATAATTTACACCTGATTTAATTCCAATCATACCAAGACATCCAGAAACAATTGATTTACATTCGATGGCATCTGTCGCATCAAACTTTCTAACTTCCTTTTTAACTGTAGATTTCTTTTCTTCTATATTCTCCGTCCTGGGAGTTGTTGTTTTCTTTGTATAAGCCATTTTATAATCCTTTCGTTCCATAAAAATAAGAGGTTGGATTATACCAACCTCTTACAACTTCTATTTTATTTAGGCAATAGTCCAAACACCGAAGTATCTATCAAAGATACATGCGATACCCATTTCTCTCTGCACTTCGTATGTCATGAAGTCGTCAGCTCTATCAGCCTTTTCAGTAACCTCAACAATTTCTGTTTCTCCAACATCTACAAACTTGCAGAACTTATTGTCAACATTAGGAACAATAAGGAGAGTACCAGACTTGATGAGTTTCTTTGTAACATCATTCTTAACAAATCTCTGTGGAATTTCGACAAGAGTAGTAGTCTCGTATGTGCCAAGTCTACCAAGTTTTGCCATATCCTCTTTCTGAGCATCTGTAGCCCAATCAACATCTGTAAATGCATTAAGCTTTTTAAGATCTGTCTTTAAACCGAATACTGTTACATCAACTCCACCATTAGCAGCAGAAACATCATCAAGTAACTGATCAAAAGATTCCTTATTAGAAGCAGTAATCTCCTTTGTTACATGGAATACTTCCTGTGCAGGAATTTTATCACCTACAGACATTACCTCTGTAAGCATATCATTCTGAACTTCTTCCTGCATAGCGATTGATACAGCGTCAACAAACTTAGACCAATCTTTGCGACCTGTAAGATATACGTCAATATCCATACCAACCTTGATTGCGTAGTTGGATGTCTTTACTGAGAAAGATTCACCCTCTGCAAGTTTCTGCATTGATAAGTCATGATGATCCCCAGATACTTTAGCAACAGTAAGAATTACATCCTTATCTGTCCAGAACTCATTTTTATCTCCCTGAGAAATATTCTTTGACTCAACAAACTGATTAAAGAATTCGTTTTCCTGTAAACCAGTTGTAACCTTAATATCAAGAGTATCCTCAAGAACCTCCATAAGTTCAAGACCGTTTCTCTTCATTGCTCTTTTAATATCTCTCTTTGAATATTTCTGTGTAGGATCTAATCCTAAAATGTCGAAACAAACACTGTTAATTTTTGCATTTACAGCATTCTTAGGAACTTCGTTTCCGTCCTCGTCATATACTGTTATACCATGTGTATAATCATAGAAAAGCTTTCTAAAGCCTTCAAAATCGTTCTCTGGTTTAGAGAATACTCTTTTTAAATTATCAGAAAATACTAACATATTATTTTAAACCTCCTTCCATAATTAAGCTTCAATGGTAAGTTTCTTAGCACTTACGCCTGTGATTGCCTTTCCTACTTCTGGTTTTCCATTGAATCCTTCAGTAGAAAGTTCAAAAGTGTCATATTTGTGCAAACCATAGCAACGAACTCTGTCGCCAGCTAGGTTATAAAGGTTTGACTCTTTCTTCCATGTATTAGTCCAATCTTCAGCCCCAACAGGAACGGAATATACTAAAACTGCATCTCCAGGATCTGTAACGAGTACAAGATAATTACCATTGCTCATCTGCTGTACGATTTTTCCTGTAAAAGTAGTTACAGCAGCTTCCTTGTAAAGATCGAGACTCTTCCAATCTCCAATTGCGATTAAATTACCATTATCGGTATCTGTTGTAAGTTCAACAGAAAACATATGCTCGCCATAATTTGCTGCTAAAACATTGGAAGGATTAGCAGTTGCATGTTTGGCAATTTCATACTTAATTGACATATTTGCCATAATAAAATTCCTCCTTAAAATTTTTTGCATTAAAAAACTCGTTGCAAAAAAGCAACGAGCATATTGATTGTTAGTTGTGTTAAATTTTTAATTAAACTTTAAATTTCCATAGCGATTATTTTTCTTTTTTGTGCTATTCACATTCGTAAACATCTTAACTGAATTTGTGTTTTTCTTTGTGCCAGTAGAAGAGAAGTTCGCATGTGCAGACATATAATCTGAATGCATAACTTTTACCTTTGTTTTAAAGTCTTCTACAGAATAATTGTCCATAGTCTTTACTAATTCAGCGAAATCAGCATTTATATAATTCCCCTCTGAATCTTTCTCTGTAAGAACAGAATAATTATCAGTATTGAGAATAGCTTCTTTCTGGGCATGAAGCTCATTCTTTTCTGCTGTCTCTTTGAACTCCTTGAGGGCGGCATAATTTGAACGCATAGATTCAAGTTCAGCCTTCTCACTTGCTGTTAAAAGTTCACGGAATAATTCTATACGCTCACCATCAAATGAAACATTATCTCCATCTTTTGTATAGTTCTGGCGGTAAATTTTATCTGTACACCAACCCTCATATACAAAATAAGAATCAAATACATTTGAGATATAGTAATAATCATTATCCGACTCTTCATATGGGGCTAACAGATTATAGAGTGCATATCTTGTATCTTCGTGAGAAATCTCATATGTACGAACAATCTTTTCAAAAGTCTGACTTCCACCTTCATCACCATCTGGATCAGAAGCTCCTTCGCCATCACCTTCTCCATCATTGGAAGGTTCACCAGATTCTCCGTTATCTGAATTGTCTCCGTCTGAATTGTCATCATCGAACATCTCAGCGAATTTTGCTTCAAGTTCCTCATCTGACATTTCTGCATAGTCAAATGCTACATCTTCAACAGTTTTACCATACTTGGCAAGTAACTCTTCAAATTTTGTCATTTTGTTATTTGTTCCTCCTTCCTTTGGTGTTTGAACAGGAGTCTGTTCTTTATTGAAATTAGAAAGTGTCTTGTTAAGATTTTCTAAGAGTTCAATCATTTTTTCATCTTTGTCAAATTTTACTGAATTGTTATTTACACTAAAATCTGCAATATCAGCACGAGAACCTTCCATGCCTTCCTGAATTTCTGTACCATCATCATGACTTCCTAACAAAGTTGAAGCATTTACATAGAAATCGTTTAATTCAAGATACTTTTCTTTGGCGTTGTAGGATAATTCATCAATGAAAAGCTCACAGCTATTTTTTGAACCTTGTTTTGCACGAATAATTTCACAAGCCTTTGTATATTCTTCGCTAATATAAGCATAAGCACATACATAATCTTTATCTAAATTATCATCATGTTCCCAAAACGCAGGTTCAGATGAGAAAGAGCCAACTTGAGATTCAATATATCTAAGTTCTTCATTACCTTTTTCGTCTTTAACAATTTCCATCTCATGACCTTCGAAATCCCAAGTTCCGTCTGCAAGCTGATGGATCGCCGCCAACACAGGTCTGTCAGCAATTGTATTCATTGCTTTCTCAGCAGCATCCTTTGATACATAACTCTTATTTCTGTTAAGTCCTATATGAAAAATTCTGAATTTAAGACGCATCATTCCACGATGATTTTCGTCTACGGTATCGTCTATCTCAAAAGTAGTAGGTACTTTTAAAGCCAACTGATAGCCAGTATCTTTAGAACTGAATTTTGCAAATTTCTGCTCTTGACAGAATTTTAGTAAATCATCTTCAGTTAAAATTTTCTTTTTAATAACCTTTGGCATCTACTTAATCTTTTCCTCCTTTCTGACATAATAAAAGTCGCCCAAGGAAGACGACTAAAATGTAAGCATACTTGTATACTTTAATTTATTTATATCTATATTTTCTGAAAACCGAAGAGTATCAGTATTCAAAAATACATAAATACCATTAGAATTTTGCACCTGTTGATATCCTAATTGAGATAGGAGAGTAGCAGTAGGTGCATCTTGCGTTTGTATAAATTTTTGATTCATTCCATCAACTCCTATTTATCATTTAAATTCTCGTCTCTTGTACGAAGTCCCGCATCTGTAAGTTCCGAATCATCCTTCTCTTGACCACCGCCTTTATCATTACCTGTCTGAGTATAAGTGCTAGATAGTGGCTTGAATTTTGAACTAAGCTGCAAACAGTCTTCTTCCAAAAAGTTCATAGATAACGTATCTTTTTCAGACACACCATTTAGTGTGTTATAAAGAATTTTGTTTGGCAATCCATTGGTACATGATTCCAAGATTGATTTTCTAAAGTCATCTTTCTGATAAATAGAGACATCAAAGAATTTAACTTTACAGGGTTCAGATATCCAACTAGATAAAAGTCGATTTACAATCGCTTGAATCTGTGGAATAAGAGTTGAAATAGAAAATGTAGAATCTGCAAGTACGCCATATTTAAAAGCAGTAGAGTTAGAAGCGGAGTTTAAATTTAATATCTGAGCACCACCAGCCGTATTGAGAATTTCTTTTGTAGCTTTTTCAACCTTTGTAACATCACCTGTTGCATCATCTGGAAAACTAATTTCATGTAATTCACCAGGAACAATAGCAGCGGAAATATAAGGAGGTAATGCTTCTTCAAGCATACGATTGAAATACTGAATCATTATATCTGGATTTACAGCCCAATCATCTACATCATTACCCATAGTTTTCATTTCAAGCCATACTAATTTATAAATATTAGCTGCTTGTTGAACTGCTTGATAATCAGAAGCGTCCATAAGATCAATCAATGATAAAAATATAGGTGTAAGCACGGGAACGATGGTTTCCCAGTCTTCAGACCTAAATTTAATACATACATTATATTCTTCGGGAATTAGCTGATATTTTTCATTTGTACTCTGATATGTATTCCACATACTATTAAATGGTTCGCCCCAATATTCAAGAAGTTCCTGATGACTACGGAAATAACTCATATCCATAGCTCCTGCAAATGAACCATCAGGAAACATACCTGCTATTTTCATATAATCTGGATCTAATGGAAGAACAAACATTCCTTGTCCCTCTGTATAGTAAGCACATCCATAAAATACATCTTCTCTTAAAGTGATAGACGCAGCTTTACGAAATTCATAATTCAATCCTAGAGTGTCAACTATATCAACTGTTTCTTGATACTTTTGTAATGTGGATTGCACATCATTTTCGCCTGAGATTATAAATGGAGGAACTATATTACGAATTGTAAGATCAATCTGATTTGCATAATATTTACAAAGACGATAATAGATTTCTGAACGATAATAAAGATAACGAGATAAGCTTCGTAGATTCTTTTCATTAGAAGAGATATTCTTTATGTATGTTTTTACATCTTCCTTTGAGTAGTTACTGATTGACGTATATCTGGATGATTTCTGAATATCTCGAAGACTTGTAATTGCACTTGTTGCATCTTCATAACGTTCAAGTCTACTTTTATTTTTCTCATACCATTCACGCATTTCATTTGCGGTTGGCTGTTTTGGAGTAGAAGAAGTAGTTTTCTTCTGTGAATTATTTACTTTAGCAGGTGCATTAGAATTTGCATCTACTTTCTTAGGTCTAGGCATATTTGATAATGCACCTCCTTAATTGTATTTTGCTTTACGGATTGTAAGCTTATTGATGAAACTTGTGGCATCACTATATGAAAGTTTTCTGTTAGTAATATTCTCACGTCTCATATTAGAAAGTTGCCAGCCCATTAAGGCGCACACATAGGCTTTATCATCGTTTAGCTTTCCTGCTTTATCAGGCGCAAGGTCAAATCTATCTCGACCATTACTTTGATTAAAACGATAAATATTAACAAGCTCTGTTTTCATACTATCAATCAATTTTAATGAGAGTTCTTCATCTCTTTCAAGATGCCTGATTTTATTTTCAATAGTTATACCTTTTTTCTTAAGTTCTTTTTCCTCTTTCTCAGATGGGTATGTATATCTCTGTTTCATTTCTCCATTTGGATATTTCTCGTATAAAAGAGTTAAATATCCTTTATGCATATATTCTTCTGTAAACTCAATCAAATTCTGTTGCATCATTTTAATCAATGCTTCAAACAAATCTGGTTTATATTTTGCAGGAGAAATAAGATGGAGAATACCATCTATGGCATTTGGAAATTTTGTCTTCATTTTTTCATCTGGTCTAAATTCTGAATCAATAAGACCACGATGCATAACGCCTTTTTCATCTTCCCAATCTTCACAAAGAAAATCAGTAATGGGTACACCCGCACCCCCAGATCCGCTATCCACTAGAATAGCAAGTATATTTTCATAATCTGCATTTCCTTCTCCATTGTAATCAAGAATAATTTGTTTTAATGCCTTAATCTGATTAGGTGTACTCATTGGTGTTTTCTTTTTGGTAAGAACATCAGCTAACTGAATTACATTTACAATACGAGCTTTCCAACCAACATTTTCATCACAATAAACTTCAGTTACAAGTACAACAGATCGGTCGGCAAGTCTAGCAGGATCATACGTGATAATATATTTAGAAGCACCATCCTTATTTTTTAAATCTGGAACACGAGGTACTGAATTACGAAGAATATCAGCACGTCTTATAATCTGACCGTCACCACCCTCAGAGGTGAAGATGTTCCCGTATTCTCTTAGACCTGCTTCTTTATCTTCACGCATACGAGCGTCAACAACTTCTTGAGTAAGAAGAGGTTTTGGCATTAACACACCGCCTTTGGTAGCTTTGATAACTGTATCAGCATTTATATCTGCACAAAAATAACGCTTATCACCAGCATCCATGTGTAAACTGCATTCTCTATATTTTCGGAATAAATATTGGTCAGTACGACCAGCAGAGGAAGCGTAGATAAGCTGATTAGGAAACATTGGTGGCTCAATTAAAGCATCTGTTGCATCATAATCAACACCATCACCAAATTCGGAGTTCTGAGTACAGAATGGTTCAGAGGTTTCAAATAATTCATCTGGCGAATTCATACATTCATCATAAAAATTGCAATTTGAACGTTTTGATCTATTGTTATCATAAGCACCATTTAAGGTATAACATGCGCTATTATTGTAAAGATGGAACTGATAGCTTGATGGATTATGTGTGAATCCATTGCTATTCGCTTGACTTTTAACAACTTCTCCTTGAAAAACATCCGTTAATGTCTTAAAGGAAGGAATTGCATTAAAAGCTAATTTCTCTATCTTGGAAAATAATTCTATACTTTGAGATCCGACACCGCAGAGTATATATGCAGAAAAATTGGGCACGAGTAAAGTACGTGTCATTAAATAGATTGCACCTAAAATAGATTTTCCTGAGTTACGTCCCATACACCACACAACAAATTGTGCATTCCACGTATTCATAAAAACATAACGTTGATAGTCCATCATAGAAATTCCGAATATTTGTTCCGCAAATAAAACTGGGTTGCGCCTGCCCCATTGTATAAATTCGGAAATTTGCTTTTGTTCTTCTAATTGCTTTTGAGTTAGTCCATAATTTAATTTAGCATCAAAAAACTTATAATCATCTGGAACTAAAATTCCACTATCAGTCGTTTTCAATGATTCTATAATTCTCATCAACAAGACCTTTATTGCGAAGATAATCTTTCAAATCCTTATTTTCCATAAGTAATTTTCGAGCATCCTCAACTGCCTTGTCTCTTTCTTTGCTCAACTTTTCGACTAACTCAACTTTTATATCTTTTATTTCTTGAGCAATATTTTCATCATATCCAATTTGCTTATGACGAGCAGCTTCACTAATTTCTGCCACTTGTTTCATACCTTCACATGTACCTATATCAAAGGAATTGATTTTTGCATCACGCAAGCCTATTTCTGTTAATTTTTTAATTTTACCAGATAGGGTATTAGCACCTTTGGATTTATTATTATTAAAATTAACTGATATACCATTATCTTTCGCAAGAGTAGAGGCAACATTCATAAGTTTCTGTGAGCTACTTGCCATTTTATCAATTAAAGGCATGTTATCAGCAGCATGAGATGAGTCGCTGATATATTTATCAATCTGATCATTCAGTTTTTCAGCCTGATTAAGCTTTTTAACAATCTGTATGACAGCACCCATTTTCATACCATCATTTTTTGTCTCGTCATCAATAAATGAATTCAACTGAGCGTATAAAATAGGTTTATCTTCTTCGACAGGATAATTCTCAAATGGATCATACCCAATAGCATGAATTGTATCTCGTCTATTCATTTTGTACTGCTCAAGAATTTCTTCATTCTTTTCTCGTACAATATTATTATTTTCCTTTTGAGATTCCTCAATTTTTTCTGTTTGCTCAGTTTGCAATCCATCAGAATCCTGGTACGTTAGACAATTCCAGTTTCCCATAGCAATGTTTTTTGAATACGCCGCCCAAACATTTGATTTAATTTTTCCTGATGCAAGATTTTCAGACTCAGCAATACTAGCATCCCATACTGTCTCTAAGAATGGTTTGTTAAGGTATCGTAGGGCAAGTCGTACTGAAATTTTATCTGGCTCATGTTCAACTTTATCCTTACCAATTGACAATGCTAAACGTTTTGCACAGTCTTTACAAATAGGAGTAAGACCACTTTTATTTAATGGATCTGTACTTACATAAAATTTATCCCTTGCTTTATGCGTGTTACATAGATAACACCATGCACCATCTTTTAATGTCTGTACTTTATTTTCCAAATCTTCAATTCGTTTCTTAGCTTGTGCAACTGTCATTTTCGTTGCAGATTCTTTTGCTGTTGCCAATAACAGTCACTTCCTTTCTTTCCAATAAAAATAGAAGAGTGGTTAAGCAACACACTCTTCTTTGACAAGTCCAAGTCTTTCGACTAATATATTTTCCATATTTTTATATTCACTTTGTTTAATTCTAATAAGTTCTATATCATTATCTTTACAATAGTTATTTTTTATTTCATCGTGTTTCTTTCGTTTTTCAAACTCTTTAATTCCACCAAATCTTTCTACGGGCATATCATGTTGCAATCCATCAGTCTCAATACAATATTCCTTATTATTCAGTTTTAAATAAAAATCATATCTTAGTTTTATTTTTGCCACACAACCATCAAAGGTTTTCTGTGTTTCATAATTTAGATGGTATTTATCAAGAATAAATTGACAATGAGTTTCGATTTGACTTTTAGATAAAAGTGGATGTTTACAATAAGAAGAAATCATTGCTCCAACAGTTTGCTCAAATATTGGACTAGCTCCTTCTGGTAAATCATTTCCAAGATATTTCCATTTGTATTTTTGTTTATAACCATGATATTCATTATTTAAAAATTCATAGTCAGGTCTATACAATTTCATAAATAGATTGATGTTATATACAGCATACTTATTGTTTTTTAAAATACTAAAACCATAATCTCTTCGTAATAAGAAATGTATTCTAACTTGATAAATAAAACCAATATCATCCTTACAATATACAGGTTTATGCGAAGATTCATAATCTGATTCATCAATCATAGTAAAACCATTTTCTGCAAGATAATCTCTCGCATTATCTAATGTCCAATCGGTCTTATTTTCTCTATCATAATAACAAAGTTTACATCCTGTACCACCATGTCTTATATGATTCCAATCAGCCCAATATGGTTCATGTGATTTATTTGGACATTGAAGCTTTACTTTTACTTTAGCATTTTCTTTTTTGATTTCTAAAATAAGATATCCATTTTTATTGTTATCAAGCCATTGTTGACAAGTTTCAATATTCCAATATGAATATGGAATAATATCATTACAAAATGGACAATAAGTAGTTCCTCTTCTTAGGTTATTCAAAGTTCTTTTAAAGTGATGATTTTCTTTACATTTAAGAGTAAGTGCGTTATTTATACAAGATAAATCACCGTCAACATATTCAAAGCCATATGTAGATATTTCTTTTATTTTCTGCTCAGGTGTTAATGCCACATAAGGTTTTTCTTTTTTACATTCCTTACACGAAAATCTACCTACCTTAACATATTTCCATGCATATTTCATTTTGTTATTCGGATGTTTTAAACAATGACAATCCGATTTTTCAAGATGATTAAAATCTTCTCTTGGAGTATCAAGATATAAGCCTCGTTCTTGAAATCCGTAAAACGCTTCTTCATAACTATTCTTTTTGTATTTTTGTTCCATTCATCATTTCTCCAATCTCTCCATATCAACAACAATAATAGAAGAGAAGAGTGGCTGGATATGGAGTACAGCCATTCACGAAGATGATCAGTCCTCGTTATTCTTCCCTTGATCCCAACTACCTGCAATCGAAACAGTAACAATCCTCTCATAATTGGCTATATATTTATTCTCTTTTTAAATTCCATCACAACACAAAAAGAAGCCACTTCATGCGAAATGACTTCTCATAATTTCCGATATTAAATTTCCAATGAAAGTGCAAATTCTTGACACTTAACACACATTCTACGATTTGAACATAGACCTGACGATTTTGGAGATCGTTGCTCTACCAATTAAGCTAAAGGTGTATATAACAAAAGAGCCACTTCCAAAAGAAATGACTCTTTCTTCCAAACAAGCAGAAGAGTAGTGCAACTCAACTGCAAAATATTTAAATACTAGCACCTAAAGCAATAACTCCACCAGCACAAGGAAATGTTGTACTATCTTTGCTCATTGTTAAAACATCACTTTCAACAGAAAAATTAATACCTGTTCCACCATCAGTTTCTTTTATAGGAATAATCATCCAGCCATTATAAACATATAAAATCACACCGACCGAATATTTTTCTTGTCCCGCAGAAGAAGACCAATAAAGATATGCCCCATCAGAACTGTTCAAATGAGCTGTATCAGTATACGCATTTGCCCCTCTACTTACAGATAAAATAATTCTATTGTTAAAATTCTGCGCTGTTTTTTCATTGATTTTCTTTGCACTCCACGTTTCTGTAGTAGAAGTAGTAGATGTATCATTGATGGTAGCTTTTGTTTCAATGGATTTCTTTAAACTTACATTACTTTTCGTAGTTGGTTCGTAACTATGTGCAATAGCACCAATTTCAAGCATTGGTTTCAATACTACATTATCAACAGTAACGCCACTTCTAACAACAATTCGGATACCATACTGTAACAAATTAGCATCACTAGCAGTCCAAGTCATATTTCCATAATTTGTACTGATACCATAATTAAAATCGTTCTTTGTTGTATCAATTCTTACAAACTGGAAATAAACAGGTGCTTGGTAGCCGATACTATTAGACTGATTCATGCCATCTGACAATGTATAAGTCTGTCCAAGTTCAAGTGTTTTCCTATCAGAAGTATCATATGGACTTATCAATCTGAAATCAGATTCTTTTGTAGCTGTACCATTGACAGTGATAGTACCATCTACTTCATTCACTGTATATGTAACTCCATTTGATTCATAACTTGTTCCATTATAATATGGATAGGATATTAGATTTCTACCTTGTGAAGTTGAAACTTTGTCAATTGCGTCTTTCAGATTCACATTACTCTCTGAAATAGGTTCATAGGCATGAGCGATTGTTCCCATTTCAAGTATTGGCTTTATTGCTAAATCAGAAACAGAAGTACCTTTACCAACATTAATTGATAAAGAATATGTATGTGTTGAATCGCCAACAAAAGTCTTTGTCATTGGCGTGTCAGATACATTTGCAACCGCTTTACCAATAGTTTCATCATACACATATACATACACGCTTTTTGGAAGCCCTTCACAACTAAGAGTATAAGAAGTATCACCAAGTTTTAATGTCTTATATGCAAAATTATAATAGGCATTATTCTCCGCAGATGCAATTCCATTTGCTAAAACTGAACCATCTGATTGGACTGTATATGCTATTCCATTTGTAGTTCTATTGGTTAAAGGATACGGAATTATATTTCTTCCCTGTGAAGTTCCCACACCACCAAGTTTAGTCTTTTCTTCACTTGTATAATCATTAGAAGATAATCCTTTACCTTCTTCCTTTATAACAAGATTAGAAATATCTTGATGCTCAGTAAGATATCCTGCATCATTTATAAAGTCAGATACATTTGTTGGAACAGTCGGAATTTCTGTCTTGTCTGCTTTATTATTTAATTTTTTATCAACATCAGTAGTCTTTGCATAATCTGTCAAATCAACAGAAGTATCACCAACACATTGTACAGTTCCATCAATAAGAAGATATTCTCTATACTTATCATTTCCAGTAACAGATTCAATCTTTAACATATAAATAGTATTCTTATCTGCTGTTTCTGGCTTTGGAATTTCTGTTACAATTTCACGTTTTAAATGGTCGGCATTACTAATCTGTTCTCCAACATATGTTTTTGTCGCATAAGATGTGAGAGTAGTAGTAACATCTGTATCAGTCTGATAGTTACTGTCATTCTGTAGACCACTTACTTTAGTTGGAATATCAGTCGAATTAGCTTTCTTTGTTAATTCAGCCTTAATCTCTGTATCATCATAATTCTTAACACTTTTTAATCTTTCAATCTCAGTGTCAGCAATCAGAGATTTACCTTTTACTTTGTCAACTTTACCGCTAATGTCCTGATGAGAGGTCAGATAATCTTTTTCAGTCAATTCTTCCTCTGTAATATATTCACTAGGAACTTCTGTCAGATATCCCTTTGCATTTAATTCTTCATCAGTCACATATCCATCAAGAGACGGAATATCAGAACTATTTGCTTTCTTAGTAAGTTCTTCTTTGATAGTGCTATCATCATATACAGTATCTGTAAATTTAGCGTCTACAGGCACATTAGACTCTACTGTATGTCCATTTACAGTAGTATGTGTATGATTTGTATTTGCTTTCTTAGCAAGTTCTGTATCAACATAATTCTTGTCAACGTCTACGGTTGGTACAGTAATATTAACTGATTTATCCTCCGCAACAGTCTGTGTGATGCCATTGACCTTGATAGATTCGATGACATTTTCTTCACCTGTAGAAGAACCTGAACTGTCTTTACCGTCTTTACCATTTGTAACCGTGTATTCAAATGTAGAATCATCAGAAAATGTGATAACATATGTGTCAACTAAACCTTCAGTTTTTGTCTTTTCAATTTTTGAAATACCGATACCATCCTGACCATTTTGACCAGGATCTCCCTTTGCACCTTTAACACCATTCTTGCCATCTTTCCCGTTTACACCATTCATAACATCAAGAGTGGAAGTCTGTTTTGTACCACTTGTGCCAGTCCATTCAAATGTAACTCTGTGACCACCATCAATTTCTGTAATTGATTTGATGGTAGTAGGAGCACCTTTTACCGCTCCGAGAGAATCTGATGTACTTTTTGTATATCCCTTTGAGAGAACATAAGTAGTTGTATTTAAGCCCATTTCTTATGCACCTCCATTATAATTCTTTCCAATCATTCGGTTCATTTCTAAGTTCCCAAACCGAAGAATCCTCTAAACATAAACATTGATCCCCATAAGTTGCTTTAGTACAACTTACTTCATCATTACCTTGCTTTACTCCTTCTTTATCATTTAGTGGGAGTTTTGCAATATCATCTCTGTAATCACAATGGTACATACGCCAGTTGTATCTGTTCTGACCATTGCCACCAAATTCTTGAATCCAATACATAATTTCATTTCCTCACTTTCTTTAATATTTTTGGGTTGATTTTCAATCAAAAAACCAACCCATCCCAAAGTGAGAGAGTTGGTATTGTTATGATGTGCTATACCTTCTATATTTATATGATTTTTTAGAGTCATAATCACACCAATTTAATTCAGTTCCTTTTTATGAACTACCCATCAGCTAAAGCCAATGGGATTTCTGACTTATACCTTTTTAAATTTCCAATGAAAGTGTAATTTACTTAAAAATTTTTAAATTAATAAGATAAGGAGTATAATCTCCATTATTTTATTAATGAGACATATACCTATGAATGACATAGAAGATTCTCTCGTATATGTATATATTCTCTTGTTTAGAAATAATAAAGAGCCATTTCATTGCGAAACAGCTCTTAACTATTATTGATTAATTTCTTTAACCATTCCATCATTTGAAGGAATTACGTTTTCTATAATTTCGTCAAAATCTACATCTAATGCTGTGAAATAACTTGGAACTAATAAATTATCATATGTATCATCATAAGTTTTTCCACCATCAGTAGTTTTTCTCAAAACTGACTGAACTCGACTATAAAAACAGATTTTAACACCGTCTAACATACCCTCAAATATAATATAAGTATCTTCTGTATACTGATATGTATCTGTATCATTAGGATAGATATACTGAATAGGATATGTCTTTTTGAATACTCTTTTTTTCATATATTAAATTACCTCTTAATTTTAAAATTATGACACTAAAAAAGTCACATCAAAAGTTAAATTTGTATTAATGGGAACAGTTGAATCACCATTATATTTGGCAATTACAACTTTTCCACTTCCATTAACAATCATCGTCCAATATTTGCCTACACCAAGATCGCCACAAATATAAAACATTGGATATGAAGGTCTATATCCTGATGGTAAAGTAAATATCTTATAAAATGTAGATGTAGCTAATGTGTTTATTGCTGCACTATTCACGATAACTCCATGTAAGTCAACAACCTTTCCTACACGTCTATATTTACAACGATACCCAGTTGGACAGGCTATATTAGAACCAAAATCTGTAATGTTTTGCCATCCAGTATCATAAGTTTGTCCATTTAATTTTGAAATGCTAATATCTGCATCACCTAAGCTTAAGGTTCCTGAACCTGCCGTTATTCTCACATCATAATCAGATGTGCTTGTTGCACTTGAATGGAAATCAATATATTTTCCAACTTCCATAACACCATCTGCACCAATGCTTGGAATTGTTGAAAACACCTGACTGGTTCCGGCGTTTACAGGAAAGCCACCCAGTTTCTTTGCATTATTTGCGTCTCCGCCTGCTGAATCAGAACCAGCATATTTAGAAATAACAGTATCTGTTAATGCCAAAGTAGCCCAATCACTCCATCCACCACTTTTATATCTTTTATACATTTTGTTCAACGATACATCAGGAATCCATATTTGGAATACAGTACCTTCACCATTTACATACAATGTTCCCCAATTGGTTGTAGGGCAATTCGTACAAGCTGTTGTCTTAATATGATATATACCCGTATCTGTTAATGTGTTCCAATCGGTAGCAGAAGTAATAGTTGTAACTTTATACATACTATCTATTTTTGTTTTATCAGTAGTACTTAAAAATCCTGCCGTAGAAGTCGTTGCGTTACTATGACCGTGATTTGAAGATGCAGCGCCAATATTACTAGGAGTAATATTAAAAGTTAGTGCTGATGAGCCATCATATGTCCCAACAGTTGTGCTATTTCTCTGAAGAGTTAAAGCATTGGGATTTGAGCTTCTTAGTTCAAACCAATCATTCCACGTACCAGATTTATATCTTTTATAAACAGTGTCTCCAGTGTCAGGAATCCAAACTTGAAAACCTTTTCCTTCTCCGTCGACATATAATGTACCACTTCCAGATATAGGTGCGTTGGTAGTAGCACCTGTTATATTATAAATACCCGTTTTATTCAATGTATTGAAGTCTATAGATGTAGATATTTTTTGTCTACCTATAAATATATTTTTGAGGTTGGATAAAAATTTACCCAACCCCGTTTTATCTAGGTACGATTTTTCAGTTTTTGCCATTTCGCACCTCCAATTTTAGTTACACAAATAATGCATCAATTTCTTCATTTGTAATTGCCACATATGAAACATTTTCAAGTGCAGTAACCTTTGTCTTTAATTCAGCAATATCTGACTTGTTAGTTGCAACCTGTCCGTCAGCTAATTCTTTAACTGCACCCTTTGGTTCATAATTAACAGCCAAACCATCAGCATAAGTCTTTGCATTTGTTTCAGCAGTATCAGCCTTTGTTTTAGCATCTGTAGCAGCCGCACTAATAGCTTCCTGTTTAGCAGTAGCGATAGCACTTGTGAAATCTACACCAGCAACCTTAGAATCAATATATTCTACGATTGTTTTTGATTCGCTACCTTCAGGTAATGAACCTACTAATTTAACTAAATTAGCAATATCAGTCTTATTTGTCTGAATAGACTGGTTCATTGCTGATGCACTTCCTTCGTGTGTTGAAATCCATGTAGCAATTTCCTGTAAAGTATCATATGCTTCAGGTGCTTCAGCTACAATTTTAGCAACTGCATCTGCAACCTGTTTTGAAACAGAGCCTTCAGTCTGTGCGTTTCCATTTAATGTTTTAATAGCGTCAGCATTTGACTTAATATCAGCCTTAACCTGAGTATCGTCATACTTTGCAGCTTTAACTTTTTCATCAATTGCCCCTTTAATTTTTTCATCATAATGTGTTAATCCTGTAAGGTCAACATATTTCTTAATTTCCTGTGCCATTTAAGCATCCTCCTTTAAAAATAAATTGTCTATATCTTCAATTGGAACAGAATCAATAATGCAATCAACATTCAATAATGGAACATATGAATGTGTAGACTCGTTCCAAATAGATATACCTCTTTCTCTTTTGTTTATATATAATGTTTTTTCATTTCCAACTTCGGGTAAATCATCCCCAATAAATACATCATTATTTGATATATCTATATTTCTAATTTTTTCTTCTAAGTCTTTCTTAATCAATTTGTCATTTTGTAACAACATCATTGATAATTTAAGAGCTTGTTCATCTGTAAGAAATTTTGCCATTATTTTGAACCCTCCCCAAATACATTTTTATATGCTGTTGCATAAATATTCTGAAGGTCAACATCGTCAACAATTACAATATCATTCTGTTTTATTTCATCTACACCAACAGAAATAGTGTAAGTAACATCTACAATAATTCTAAGATTTTCGTAGCCATATTTTTTATCTAAAATATTTAGTGTTGTTTTTAAAACTTCTACATCATCTGTTTCAAAATCAATCAATTCATCTGAATCTTCTGTCTGAACTTGATAAAATTCATAAAAATCTTTTTTAAAAGTAGAAGTATATTTGATTAAAATTTTATATTTTGTCTTCATTAAGATACCGTCCTTTCTAAATTACTTTGTCGATTGCAAACCGACACATAAGACGGTTGCTTTTAATAGAGCGAAAGAGTAGTGGTGAACTACTCACGTCTAAAAGTGGTATGCATCCCAACAATTAGACTTTAGCATCAGGCTTTCTCGCATTCGAATTTCTACCTCAAAAATAAGTGAGTATCATAGCAACACGCTTACATACAACAAACTTAATAACTTGGCGAAATATTCAGTTTAATTAAAAATCAAGGCAAGGTATAAATACCTCTCCATGTAAAAATCCGAAGATTTTTGTTCATTATAGTTTCTCATTAACGCAGAGAATCACAAATATGCCACTCTTAATATTCGTGCGCACTCGTCTTACAATGAGGCTAACCAGAGTAGCAGTAATAGGACTTACCATATCAACAAATGATACTGCCAAGAATATTCCAACGTCAATGATTAGTAGCGAAGGTGCTTTTAGAGTTGTAACTAACTCAATAGTTTCGTTCCTCGTGCTTTTATATGCAGCCTTACGAGTGGCTGTTAATTACTTATATCCGCATGTTCTCTGTTTGAGAATAATTCAAACTGCTATGTGACAGAGCGACAGTAGTTTTTAACTGGATTCTACCAAAACCTGCATTATAACATTCATTTTATTAGTCGGATAGAGTAAATAACCGACATCACTTTGTTTGATTTAATTTGGTTTATTCTCCACAATACACTCTCTTTAACGTGATTGTCTTAAGGAATCAATAATTCATAATATAATCTACTTCACCAAAAAGCTGATTATATCTGGGATTCCGATACTTTCTCTCAGGCTCCTAGTATCACAAGGCATCAGATATGCAACTAAAATCCACTTCTGAATACATATCCTATCCAACTTATTTCACACTCAAGGTTGATGTCCTGTTTTGTGTTATCTCCCATGTAGAATGGTAGGTATGGTTCTCCTAATATATTATTCTCTACATTGTCGTCACCTCTCGGCTCAAATATCACGTTACTATGCTTTC
>OGZV01000945.1_pt1 | contig 29597 bp, 24 predicted proteins | sample 1576861 | NCBI WGS metagenome assembly OGZV01 (sample SAMEA3541501, study PRJEB24748) | human gut metagenome | biome: human gut; feature: human-associated habitat; material: faeces | place: China | collected 2012
CAGGTGACGGAAGCCTGCGCATCCGGATGGTTCTCGCCGGGGTAAGACAGCAGGATGCCATTCTTACGGGTTACATAGAACTGTTCATTTACATCTGTCACCGTCAGATTCAGAGTCAGATCATCGTTCTGGGCGGCATTGGCATCGGTCATGATAGCGATGTAATCCAGCAGCATGGCGATGGTCATCTCGCCCATTGTCGCGGCCAGTCCATTGGCTGTGCGCGCCAGTTTGGACAGGTTGCCCTTGCGCAGCTCGGCGGCACCCATCAGATAGGCATTGCGCCACGCGCCGGACTCTGCCTGATAGCCAAGCTGTTCCAGTGCATCTGCACACAGATTGCGTGCTTTCTGATTGGACGGGTCGGCGTAGACCAGTTCTTTGGTGATCTGCGCTACCCATTGATACTCGCCCTTTTCGTAGTCTTTTTTCGCTTTGCAGAGCACCAGCTCTGTGCTGCCCAGATATTCCACCAGCTTCCTGGCGGTATCGCTGGGCGGGAGCGGGTTCAGGTTGACCGGGTTGGCATCGTACCAGCCCAGATACTTCTGGTAAACGGCCTTGGAATTGTGCGCCAGTGTGCCGTAATACGGCCGGGTGTACCAGACCTTTTCCAGTTTTTTGGGCAGGGTCAGCATCGCCGAGATCTCATTCGAGGTATACCCCTGGTTCATGTAATGCAGGGTCTGGTCGTGGATGAACTTATAGATGGAGGCTGTGTTCAGCAGATACTCATGGATCTCCTCGCCCCAGTGCGGCCAGTTGTGGCTCTGGAACACCACATCGGTCTTATCGCAGAAGCGCTGGTCGGCCTCGATGATATACTTTGCCCAATCGTTGGCATCGCGCACCTCTGCGCCGCGCAGGGTGTACAGATTATGCAGCGTACCGGTGCAGTTTTCCGCCATCCAGAGGGCGCGGTATTTCGGGAAATAGGCGTTCATCTCGGCGGGGGCTTCGGTGCCGGGGGTCAGCTGGAACTCGATCTCCAGCCCGTCGATGGTCAGTTTCGGAACATCTTCCCCGATCTCGTAGGTGGGAGCGATGAGGGACACCGTACCGGTGGACTGTCCCATGCCGATGCCCACGCTCAGCGCACCCTTTTCGCCCTTGTCAAGCACCGTGCCGTATTGGAACTGTGCGCGCCGCGCCATGGCGATGCCCGCGTAGACATTCTCGCGGATGGCGTGCTTTAGAAAGCCTGCCGGCGCAAGCACAGGGACCTTGCCGGAAGCCAGCTGGTCTTGGAGCGAAAGACTCGCATCTGCTGCCTGTGCGCGGTCGATGATACCCTCCACGCCGCCGAAGTGATCCACATGAGAGTGGCTGTACAGTACGGCCTTGATCTCCAGTGGGCCGAAGCGGTTTTCCATCAGTTCCTTGGCGGCTTTCATGTTTTCCCTGCACATCAGCACGTCAAACACGATCCAGCCATGGTCGGTGCGGATAAAGGTCGTGTTGGCCATATCGAAGCCGCGCACCTGATAGATGCCGTCGCACACTTCAAACAGACCGGCCTTGGCGTTCAGCTGCGTGTTCCGCCACAGGCTCGGATTGACGGTGTCCGGCGCGTCCCGGTTCAGATCGCCGTAGCTCTGCAGATCCCATGCAGATCTGTTATCATCACCATCAATGATCCTGCCTTCCGCGTTGTCCAGCCAGCCGCGCTCTGCGTTGGCAAACTCCCGCCGGTCGGAAAAATCCAGCGCTTCATACCATGCGGCGTTCTTTTCTGCTGTGATAGCCGTTGCCTCTTCGGTCTCGCCCGGTTGGGTGGAGTCCTTGAAAATGTCTGTGATAAAGTTCAGACCGTTTTCATCGGTGCTGCCTGCTGCATGCGCAGTCAGGGATGCGCCGCAGGCCAAAGCTGCAGCTGCCGAAGCGGAAATAAAGTTTCTGCGGGTCATCTTCATAGTCGTTTGCCTCCGTTATATCTGGGGCGATTTTACACAAACCGTGGGCGGCTGCCAGCCGCGCAGGGCATTCCAGTCGGGCTTATAGATGCGCAGGAAGAGATGAAATTCAGTCTCTCCGATGGGAAGCCAGTTCTCCGTGTTTTCCGGCATCGCATGGGAAAGTGTGACATCCACAGAACCGTCTGCATTTCGATTCAGGACAGACCGGTCATTGATGCAGTAGCGATCGATGGGATTGTCGATGAGAAAATCGTCCTCGCCATAGGCGGTCACGGACCAAAAACCCTTCTCTAATGTCGGAGGGAACGAATCGAAATGCAGTGTGTAGGTCTTTTTACCGGTCAAGACTGCACCGGTATGGTCTACCTCTGTCTTGGGATAGATGGCAATGTCGGTCGTGTTGGCACCAAGTCCCATCAGAGCCACCATTGCACGGTAGGTGTATGCGGTGCCAAAATCTCCGATCGGGTCACCGTAATAAATCCACTGACCCATTTGCTGCGCGTAGTTCTCTGCTTCAGTTTTCAGCTTGTCCTTCAGCTGAAGCAGCATAAGCTTCCACCGCAGTGTTCCGGCGAAACCAAGATCCTTTTTCTCAAAGGTCTCGTTGGGGCCGACATGGAGCGCAGCGAGCTTCTGAAGCATCGGTGCATCCGCTTCTGAAGGTGGATTTGCTTCCATCAGGTGGTTGGCAGTGGTAAAGAAATCCTCTGCACACATTGCGAGGACATGCTGCACCGGCACAAAATTATAGGCCGGGTCGTATTTTCCGGCAGGGGCAGTCCAACTGTCCATCTGGTATGCCGACAGCGGCATCAACTGCATCCTATCCTGAATGGCCCGGACGTTGGGCAGATCTTCTTGCCCGGAGAGCACGATGCGGGCAATGGTCCAGACCATATTGGTCGGCACATTGATCCGCTGCACCCCTTCCGGCAGTTTGCCCTGCCAGTCCGAGCGGGTGATCGCGTAAAGGCCCGGTGCTTCCAGCACTGCAACGGTATTTGTCCACGCATCCAGCACCTGTACATTGAAAAATCGGTCCGTCTGCGGTACACCGTAAAGCATCGGTTCTGCGCTGACATCGAGAAATGCCTGCGTATAGATGGTATCCACATTCGGCGTGACGACTGCGCGAGATGCGGCGTCTGCCAGCTTTTTCGCATGGATGAACTGGTTGATCGGCGCACGGGTATCGTTCGGTGTTTCTGTGTTGGTTGAAACCTTTCGGGTCGCATCCATCAGAACCAGTGGAAAGGCGTACAGATACGCCTGTTCCAGAAGTTCCTGCGCCGCCATCGTCTGCTGTGCTGCGGCGGCTTTCTCTACGGGCAAAAGTGTAGCTGCGCAGACCACCGCAGCCGCAGTGGAAACGTTCAGAAATTTCCGGCGGGTCATTTTCATAACATGAAACCTCCTGTTATGCTTTTTGTTTTAGGCATATGCGCCTTATGGGAATAACCATTCGGTGTTCTGTGTTCATCATACGAAAAGAATGCCGGGAAGTCAACACTTTCTATGCACGATACGCCAAAAACGTGAGTTTCAACAAAAAGCACATCAGATTATTGTTGAAAGCTCCATTGAATTGTGCTTTTTGTGAATCCTCCTTGTCCGATGCACAGCAGTATGTTATACTAAAGTCATCAACTGACAAAGGAGCACTGCAATGAGCGACCTGAATCGATGGATGCAAAAACACAATCTCTGCCCGGAAAACATTTTATATCTTTACCGCAGCGACCGGAAAACGGTCCTTCACCGCATGGACGGCGGGGAAGCCGCGCTGTATGCGCCGATGCACGGCGTCCTGTCTGTTCTGCCAGAAGATCAGTTCCTGAACATCAGCAAGGGGATCGCAGTGAACCGCAGCCAGATCGTAAACATCGGCAACGATGGCATTTATACCATGTCGGACGGCCGCACGTTTCAGGGACGCAAGCGCGGCCTGAGCAGCCACCGCCGCCTGCGCATGGAGATCGGGCTATCCGACACGAAGCCTCGCCCCATGAGCATGAGCCTGCTGGAAAAATGCAGCCTGCTGGACGATATGCCGCTGGCGTTCTGCGTCATCGAGCTGGTCTTCAATGAAGATGGACACGGCGTGGATTTCATCTTCCGCTATTGCAATGCGGAAATGGCCAATATCGAGGGTGTGCCGGTGGAGGAAATGCTGGACCGCTCGTTTTACAAGGTGTTCCCCAATGGGGACAAAAAGTGGCTGGTGTCCTATGCAGATGTGGCGCTGAACGGTACGAAGCATACCCTCCACGATTACAGCCCGGAGGTGGACAAATACCTGACCATCCACTGCTATCAGCCCGAACCGGGGTATTGTGCCTGTGTGCTGCAGGCAAACGAGCCCTGAAGCAACAGGCGGCGTGGCCCATACAACGGGTCATGCCGCCTTTTGCTTTGACTGAGTAGCTTGAGCGAGCGACAACCACCAGCTCCGCTGGTGGAGAAGAAAATGCTTTAGCTATAAGATTCGAGCGAAGCGAGATGACAAGGAAATTGTCATCTTAAAAGATGCACTTTGCAGCATAGCTCAGCCGGGTCGGCCTGCTGCGTTATCACTGCCACAGCGGGTATCTGTCCGCTGTCGTGCAGGAAAATGAGATGGCCAATGTGCTCACCCCGGCGGGCGGCATCTTCCGCCATCTGGTTTGCGTGGAAAAAGGCTGTTGCCCACCGAACCGATGACCGGCCTGCAAAAAGAATGGTGAGTGCAGCCGGATGGAGAGAGGATTTGATGTATGCTCTCCGCGAGGAGGACGACATTCTAGAAAATCAAACCGGTCGATGGCCACGATATTTCTATCCACGCCCTCCGCGAGGAGGGCGACACTTTGCCGGTGGGCAGCTGACCATCGTTGGCGCATTTCTATCCACGCCCTCCGTGAGGAGGGCGACGCAACGGCGAGGGATACGACCTGCCGACGGATGAATTTCTACCCACGCCCTCCGCGAGGAGGGCGACAATCCTCGCCGTACATCTGGATGATGGTTTTGACATTTCTATCCACGCCCTCCGTGAGGAGGGCGACGATCACACTTTCTGAGTTTTTTGCTAAGGCAGAGGATTTCTATCCACGCCCTCCGCGAGGAGGGCGACTTGGAATTGGAACGCGGATTGTTGAGGTTCAAGTTGTTTCTATCCACGCCCTCCGCGAGGAGGGCGACCTTGTCGTCCGGGAGTTGTTGCTAATAGTATCAAGTATTTCTATCCACGCCCTCCGTGAGGAGGGCGACTTCCGCTGGACACTTTCTCGTTGGTGACATTAGAGATTTCTATCCACGCCCTCCGCGAGGAGGGCGACGCTCTGGAGGGCGATAAGACCTACGACCGGGTGAAATTTCTATCCACGCCCTCCGCGAGGAGGGCGACACTTCATCAGAGCGATGGTCTGAGCAAACAGGATATTTCTATCCACGCCCTCCGCGAGGAGGGCGACCTGCGCCATCGTACACACCGATACCCGCGATGCATTTCTATCCACGCCCTCCGCGAGGAGGGCGACCCGCCGGGTCTGAGGGGTCTTACATCTACTGGGCATTTCTATCCACGCCCTCCGTGAGGAGGGCGACCGATCTTCTGGACTTCACCGAACTGGTCATCGAGATTTCTATCCACGCCCTCCGCGAGGAGGGCGACACTGAAAGTTCCTGTCGGTCTCTTAGTCTGTGACATTTCTATCCACGCCCTCCGCGAGGAGGGCGACGGACAGCATCAAGGCCAACGTCGCCGCATGGACCATTTCTATCCACGCCCTCCGCGAGGAGGGCGACTGTCGATGACGTCAAGCACCGTTCCGGCAGTACGCTATTTCTATCCACGCCCTCCGCGAGGAGGGCGACCGATTCATTCACCCCGGAACTTGTGTACGAAACAATTTCTATCCACGCCCTCCGCGAGGAGGGCGACGGGCACAATGGCTCAAAAGTTATGCCAGACCTTTATTTCTATCCACGCCCTCCGCGAGGAGGGCGACGGAGTAGTGACATCAACTTGCCCTCTGGTATCGCATATTTCTATCCACGCCCTCCGCGAGGAGGGCGACCGGTGACGTCCTGCCGGATGGAGTAGACGATCTTTATTTCTATCCACGCCCTCCGCGAGGAGGGCGACGATGACAACAGCGGCATCGTTGCTGCCCACGATGATTTCTATCCACGCCCTCCGCGAGGAGGGCGACCTCGTCCAATGCGATGACCGCTTCGGATGATGTGGCATTTCTATCCACGCCCTCCGCGAGGAGGGCGACTACGTTGCCGGTGGCCCGGTCTGTGTACTGCTGCATTTCTATCCACGCCCTCCGCGAGGAGGGCGACCCGCCTACGACGGTCTCGACCCGGAACTGGCAGCAATTTCTATCCACGCCCTCCGCGAGGAGGGCGACCACCGATGGGGCCAGCCAGATAGTTGTTGTCGTATTTCTATCCACGCCCTCCGCGAGGAGGGCGACGTGCGTGGTGCGCGTTACCGCCGCCTGCGAGGATGATTTCTATCCACGCCCTCCGCGAGGAGGGCGACACCTGAGACAGAACGGCACGGAAAGACCGTGGGCATTTCTATCCACGCCCTCCGCGAGGAGGGCGACAGACGTGAGAGGGGGTGTCTTTCATTGAAAAAGAATTTCTATCCACGCCCTCCGCGAGGAGGGCGACGCATCCGCACGGGCACTCGAACTCATAGAGAGAAATTTCTATCCACGCCCTCCGCGAGGAGGGCGACTATGATTGATCCGATGTACTTCGCAGAAAAATCATTTCTATCCACGCCCTCCGCGAGGAGGGCGACCGTTTTTTTGTGTCAAGTGGTTGACAACTGGCAAATTTCTATCCACGCCCTCCGCGAGGAGGGCGACATCCCCGGCGTGACAGACTTCTCCACCTTCCTGATATTTCTATCCACGCCCTCCGCGAGGAGGGCGACTGCCAGTGCGGTACACTGGGAGCAATAGGAGGGATATTTCTATCCACGCCCTCCGCGAGGAGGGCGACTTCCTCGCTCTTGCGTTGGGGCAAATTCTGACGATTTCTATCCACGCCCTCCGCGAGGAGGGCGACAGAAAGAGAGGTAAAACCTTATGAGAGACAATATATTTCTATCTACGCCCTCCGCGAGGAGGGCGACTGTGCCATTCCGGGTGACCGCCAGATGGTTCCTATTTCTATCCACGCCCTCCGCGAGGAGGGCGACCGGCGCAGCTTCAGTGCGGCCTGCGCACCTTCGATTTCTATCCACGCCCTCCGCGAGGAGGGCGACGTGCTGGCACTCTTTCCGTGACCCTTATTTGCCGATTTCTATCCACGCCCTCCGACGCTGTTTTTTGCATCGTCACTAATTTCTATCCACGCCCTCCGCGAGGAGGGCGACTGTCTTTACGATGGAATATTGATACACTTATAATATTTCTATCCACGCCCTCCGCGAGGAGGGCGACGCAAAAATACGCCGCGCTGTGCAATGCACCGGTAATTTCTATCCACGCCCTCCGCGAGGAGGGCGACCCCCTGAACGTGCTGCCTGAGTTCAAGGCAGATGCTGTATTTCTATCCACGCCCTCCGCGAGGAGGGCGACGGATTTGGTGCGCCAGCTGGGGGCTGTTCCTCCAATTTCTATCCACGCCCTCCGCGAGGAGGGCGACTGCTGAACGCAATGGACAGCAGCCAGAAGGCCGAGATTTCTATCCACGCCCTCCGTGAGGAGGGCGACCCTATGCAGACGGAACAGTTGAAGCCGTAGAAGTATTTCTATCCACGCCCTCCGTGAGGAGGGCGACCGGACGACCTGCAAAAAGAGATCATTTACAAATGCATTTCTATCCACGCCCTCCGTGAGGAGGGCGACGGCGCGGTCATCTTCAACGAGGTCCACCAATACCAATTTCTATCCACGCCCTCCGTGAGGAGGGCGACATGGACGCCGGGTCTGGCAGAGCGGCGACCGCGTATTTCTATCCACGCCCTCCGTGAGGAGGGCGACCCCATCACTCCCCTACCTGCCCCACCTGATGCAGATTTCTATCCACGCCCTCCGTGAGGAGGGCGACGAATGCAACAAGGATGCACAGGACTGGTTCCATGTATTTCTATCCACGCCCTCCGTGAGGAGGGCGACTTTGGACAGTGTGCAGAATCTAAAAAAAGTAAACATTTCTATCCACGCCCTCCGTGAGGAGGGCGACTAGCCGCCAAAGTCGCGGTGAATGCCTCCGTCACATTTCTATCCACGCCCTCCGTGAGGAGGGCGACTGCAAAGCCGGTCCTTATGAGCATCATCAAGGGCATTTCTATCCACGCCCTCCGTGAGGAGGGCGACATTCAAGGGCAACTACCATGCGATGCGCCTTACCTTATTTCTATCCACGCCCTCCGTGAGGAGGGCGACCCAACGAGTTGTCAACTCGTCCGCCAATCAGGATAATTTCTATCCACGCCCTCCGTGAGGAGGGCGACTGCGATTTCCTTTCCGTTCACACGGAATGCCGGGTATTTCTATCCACGCCCTCCGTGAGGAGGGCGACCTCTTCGTGGCCGCGCTGCCCGCCGTCCACTTCAAATTTCTATCCACGCCCTCCGTGAGGAGGGCGACTGGCGGTCTGGTTGCTCTCCACGATCTCGTCAATATTTCTATCCACGCCCTCCGTGAGGAGGGCGACTCGACGCCGCCACCCTCACACTGCGGGCGCAGATAATTTCTATCCACGCCCTCCGTGAGGAGGGCGACGCTATGTTTTTGAGGAAGGGACGCCAAGCCCGGAAATTTCTATCCACGCCCTCCGTGAGGAGGGCGACGTGCGTGACCGCATCGGCACCCGCCTGTTCGAATTTCTATCCACGCCCTCCGTGAGGAGGGCGACGGAAGCCGCGGTCGAACGCTACCTCGAATATGAAAAATTTCTATCCACGCCCTCCGTGAGGAGGGCGACGCTATCAATCCATCAGCGCCACGCGCACCAGAAGATTTCTATCCACGCCCTCCGTGAGGAGGGCGACGTCCGCTCTTCCTGCAAGATATCCGGACTGGTAAATTTCTATCCACGCCCTCCGTGAGGAGGGCGACGTTTTGATGTGGGTGGTGTTGGATAATGGCAAAAAAATTTCTATCCACGCCCTCCGTGAGGAGGGCGACCTGCCGCCTTTTCAGGTCAGCAGACCGGAGCTGAAATTTCTATCCACGCCCTCCGTGAGGAGGGCGACTTGCAACGTCCAGTTCCTGCAACGTGGTCTTTTTATTTCTATCCACGCCCTCCGTGAGGAGGGCGACCGACATCGGAAAGGACATCAACCCCAGTGAGCTGATTTCTATCCACGCCCTCCGTGAGGAGGGCGACGGTCAGCAACGCCACGGACGTCACGATCCAGATGCCATTTCTATCCACGCCCTCCGTGAGGAGGGCGACCTTGTCGTCCCACCCTGCGGCCTGCATGTACACGTATTTCTATCCACGCCCTCCGTGAGGAGGGCGACCTACAATCGCGACAAAATCCCAACTTGTTATTATGACATTTCTATCCACGCCCTCCGTGAGGAGGGCGACAAGTTTTCGGTAGACCATATTTCGCAAGGAAATGACATTTCTATCCACGCCCTCCGTGAGGAGGGCGACATGGAGCCGGAGAGACCCGTCCGGGAGCCGCCGATTTCTATCCACGCCCTCCGTGAGGAGGGCGACCAACTACAACATTCTCGGCGAGCTGCGCGACCTCATTTCTATCCACGCCCTCCGTGAGGAGGGCGACCCCGAACAGCTGCCGTGCCTTTTCGCGCAGCCATATTTCTATCCACGCCCTCCGTGAGGAGGGCGACTGCTATCTGGCGATACGGGCGCTCGGAAGGAGGTATTTCTATCCACGCCCTCCGTGAGGAGGGCGACATTACTTTGGAATCTCTGTTTCTGAGCTTACCGGCATTTCTATCCACGCCCTCCGTGAGGAGGGCGACTGTGTCGTCTCCCAGATGCGCACCCGCTCAGACAGTATTTCTATCCACGCCCTCCGTGAGGAGGGCGACCCACCATCATTGCTATGTTCCACCCCGGCATTGGATTTCTATCCACGCCCTCCGTGAGGAGGGCGACTGGACTTCCTCACCCCTGAGCTGCTGCGGACTCTATTTCTATCCACGCCCTCCGTGAGGAGGGCGACTGGATTATGACCCCATCATAGACATTGAAACAGTATTTCTATCCACGCCCTCCGTGAGGAGGGCGACTGTAGACTTGTCACAGATAGAGCCGTTGCCGGTGCTATTTCTATCCACGCCCTCCGTGAGGAGGGCGACTCATGGAGCCGCAAACTCCCATCCGGGAGCCTGCATTTCTATCCACGCCCTCCGTGAGGAGGGCGACCCCCCCTGAGAGGGGATTTTTGTTGGCCACGCCTTATTTCTATCCACGCCCTCCGTGAGGAGGGCGACTGCTGGCCTTGTGCTGCTGCTCTGTCACCTCGAAATTTCTATCCACGCCCTCCGTGAGGAGGGCGACGAAGCACCGCCCGCCGCGCCGGGTAGATGCGGACAATTTCTATCCACGCCCTCCGTGAGGAGGGCGACTTCTGGTCGCCGCCGTTGGCTTTCAATGCCATATAATTTCTATCCACGCCCTCCGTGAGGAGGGCGACTTGAACTCCGCCTTACGCCGCATCGCCATAACGCTATAATTTCTATCCACGCCCTCCGTGAGGAGGGCGACCCGCTCAGACCAACCGCCTGCTGCGCACCTATGTATTTCTATCCACGCCCTCCGTGAGGAGGGCGACCGCGCTCAAAAATCAGCGCCGCGCAACGTGCGCCATTTCTATCCACGCCCTCCGTGAGGAGGGCGACAGCGCGCACCCCACCGAGGGCCGGTTGTTTCCCCAATTTCTATCCACGCCCTCCGTGAGGAGGGCGACTTTTCAATGCCATTTTTCAACCCCCCCAACGAGCCATTTCTATCCACGCCCTCCGTGAGGAGGGCGACGGTTTGGGATTTTCGCATTTTTGCGATTTGTGCCCATTTCTATCCACGCCCTCCGTGAGGAGGGCGACCAAGCTGGCCGAGAGTATCCAGCAGGCGTTTGGATTTCTATCCACGCCCTCCGTGAGGAGGGCGACCTCTTGGCATAGCCACCATCTACTATGCAGAGATTTCTATCCACGCCCTCCGTGAGGAGGGCGACGAGAGCTTTCTTCGGCACTGAAATACAAATGCAGTTATTTCTATCCACGCCCTCCGTGAGGAGGGCGACCCGGAACGATTCTGAGGCGGTGCCTGAGCTTATCATTTCTATCCACGCCCTCCGTGAGGAGGGCGACGGGACGTTCGCTGGTCCGCTGACCTGTCCGAGGTATTTCTATCCACGCCCTCCGTGAGGAGGGCGACCTGCTTTCAATGACGAGCGCATGATGTACGTTCTATTTCTATCCACGCCCTCCGTGAGGAGGGCGACAGGCCGAAAAGAAGGGCTGCATCGTGCTGAGTATATTTCTATCCACGCCCTCCGTGAGGAGGGCGACGTGTATGTTCCCGGAATGCGTCAGGAGTGAGTCATTTCTATCCACGCCCTCCGTGAGGAGGGCGACTGCAAAAACAGAGAAAAACATCTCCGCTTTTGTTTCATTATAAAACGATCTGCACAGATTTGGAAGAGCTTGTCCAAAAACATCCGAAAAAAGAGCCGCGATCTGCACAGAATGCCTTGAAAACATGGTGCGAAGGAGACGGAAAAAGGGTGAGCACTTTCCATTCGCACCGAGGGAGAGGGCTAGAAGATCAGCACGTCTCCGGATTCAAACAGGGGATGCACCCCGATGTGCTCGACCTTGGTCTTATAGTTGTTGCCCAGTTGATAAAACCGCAGACTGTCCAGATCGGGGTCGATGAGAGCGGCAAGCTCGGACTTCAGAACAGCAAACTGTGCGGCGTCCAGCAGGCACTCGAAGACAGAATTCTGCACCCGCTGCCCGTGGTCCACGCACTTTTTGGCGACTTTGCGCAGGCGTTTGCGCCCAGCAGCGGTCTCGGTGTTGACATCGTAGGTGATCAGGACCAGCATAGACGAACCTCACTTCCAGAAGAATGGCGGATACAGTTCCAGATCACCGCGCAGAGTCCGCGCCAGAAGGAGCGCCTGCACGTAAGGCACCAGCCCCCAGGGCAGTTTCTCTTTCAGGAAGGGATGGGTGATCTGCTCCTGCTTTTTGTTCTGCCAGGCTTTGAGAAACGCGCGGCGGCCATCATCGGTCAGGAGGACAGCACCATTTTCCTGTTTCTGGAAGTGCTTCGCTGTCAGCAGCTTCTGGTTGATGCAGGACAGCACGAACCGGTCTGCGTAAACGGCGCGAAGCTCTTCCATAAGGTCCAGCGCCAGACTGCGGCGTCCGGGACGGGCGCGGTGCAGGAAGCCGACATACGGGTCCAGCCCGACGCTGCTCAGTGCGGAAGCGCAGTCGCGGGCCAGCAGAGAATAGGCAAAGGAGAGCAGCGCGTTCACATTGTCCAGCGGCGGCCGACGGTTTCGGGACACGAACGGAAACGCCTTATGCTGCTGTAAAATGAGGGAGTCGAAGCAGTCGAAGTAGCGCTGCGCGGCTTCCCCTTCCAGACCGCGCAGCTGGTCGAGATCGTCACACTGTTCGATGAGCGGGAGCGCCGCCGCAAGCTGGGCACTCGTGCGTTTGAATTCCTCTACGGGTACGCGCTGCGGGTGGTCGCGGGTGGCGCGTTCCAGTACCCAGCGGGCGTTGTAAACTTTGCCAAGGATGAAGTACCGCGCATAGCGGCAGCTCAGCGCTTCGCTGTCGGAGATGCGGTACTGGGTCTGCCGCAGCAGGACATTGCCGCGCTCTTCGCCGACGGTGCGCGCCAAAAACTGGCCGTAGGGGCTGAAAAAGCAGAGGTCGATGCCCTTGGCCGCGCATTTGCCCATGAGCGCCGGGCTTGCACCGGAGCGGCTGAAGCAGACGATCCCTTCCAGCGTGTGGAGCGGGACCCGCCCGATCTCGGTCTTCTGGCGGCTGACCACGACATTTTCACCGTCGAGCGAAAGATAGGCGTCTTCCGAAGTGACGTAAAGCTGGGTCAATAGCTGTCTCATGGCGTGTCCTCCGCTTGCACTTCGTCCAGATAGGCTTTCAGGTAGGCCCTGGGGTCGGCGCGTTTGTACAGTGCGGGCAGGCAAAGCTCTTTGAGGGAGCAGGCGTTGCAGAAGGTTCCCGGCTTGACTTTTGGAGTGTAGCCGCGGGCGAAATACTGGTTCATCTCGTCGGCCATGGCCTGCGTTTTTTGGCGCAGCGCGTCCGTCAGTGGGACGAGTTCCCGCCGCCGTGTTTCCTCGTAGAAGAGCGCGGCCTGCGGGATATCACAGGCCAGCATCTCTTCCAGAGCCATGGCCTGCGCACAGAGCTGCAGCCGGTCGGCGTCGTTCTCCTTGGCGCGGCCATGTTTGTACTCCACCGGCATGGGCCGCCAGCGGCCTTCGGTGTGCTGCAGCGGGATGCCCTCCGGGTCCGCCCGGAATTCCACAACGTCGCAGTCTCCGCTGAGCCGCAGGCGGTGGCTGACGACCTTCATCCCCCGCGTGATGAGCAGATCGCCCCGCCGTTCGGTCTGCGCGGTGTCATGGCAGCGGGTATGTTCCAGCCGCCCCTCTGCAGTGCGAAGGTTCTCAGACCATTGCTGTTCGAGGTGGATGAGCGCCCACTGACGGCGGCAGAAGCAAAAATGCTGGATGCCGGACATCAACAGGTAATCGTCCGGGGCGGACATCAGGACATCCTCTCGCAGGTGACTCCTTCCGGAAGGGCATCGGATACGGTGACAGTGTAATCACGATAGCTGCGCGCCGGGGTGGTGGGGTCTCTGCGCTGGACGGTCACGGCATCGAACAGCTTGTATGCGGGGGCGTTGCCCAATTCCAAAGAATGCTTGAAGACGATGAGCTCCCGCACGGCCATTTTACCGCGCGCAGCGCTGTGATCGTTCTCGAACATGTTCAGGATGGCCTCCCACAGCAGCTGCAGGTCATCTTCCGAAAAGCCTGTGGTCTTGCGGGCGAGATTGGCGGAAACATAACCTTCTGCACGGTAGAGGGCATAGGGGACGATGTACTTGCGGCCCATTTCGGTGCCCTTTTTCTCAGCATCGGCCTCCGTGGTGATGGCAACGCGGGTGATCGTGACTTCCTGCGGGATGATGGTGTCTACTGAACGCGCAAAGCTCAGCTGGACCGGGCCGCGGACCTGACCGCAGTTGAGCGCGCCTTTGACAAACGTGGTCATAACAGCGCCAAAGGTGCGGATATCGTAGTAGTGCTCACACATGTAATTGCGCAGACGGCGATCAATGTCCGGGTCACTCTTCTTGGCGGCCTTGAGGTCCTCGCTGATGCCAAGAGCCTTGATGGCGTCGGCATCGCTGCGGTTCAGAGGGACAGTATCCTTGATGTAAATGCGGTAATTTTCGTCATTTTCCTTGACCGTCTCCACATAGTTGCGAATCTTCCGCTTCAGGCAGACATCGGTCACGAGACCGTAGCCGGTTTCCGGGTCGATGCGGGGCATGTTGCCTGCGTCGGGGTCACCGTTTGGGTTGCCGTTTTCAACATCGAACAGGATCACAAAATCATAGCGGTTTTTGATAGGCTCAGACATGTCAGTTCCTCCTTATAATTCAAACATTCTCAGTGGAATCAGCGGGGGCTTTCTTCTGGAAGCGGGCCTGATTCTGATAGTAATAACCCAACTGGAACGAACCCTGGCTGGCGGGGTCAAGATGGGGGGGATAGGATGTGCCGACGCGGATGGAAAGCTCTTCCAACTGGCCTTGCAGAGAACCGGCCAACTTTGGATTGCTGCGGCGCAGGACCCGAAGGTGGCTGACGGAAAGTTTGCCCAGAAGGTTGAAGACCTGGCTGGGATTCGAAGAAGCCGCATTGAAATAGCGGTCCTTGATGGTGGCATTGATGTTGGAAGAATTTGCCTTGGCCGCAGCCAGCTGGATCTGTTCGTATAGCGAGAACATCCGGCCAAGAGTATAGGGGATATTGTTGCATGCTACATTCAATTCAGGCATATCCAAAACCTCCTTTGGAACCTGTGGATGGGGATGGCGGCGGTAATAAGCCCGGATGATGGCCGCCCGGCCGCGTGTGATCGTTTGTTCGGCGCGTATCCGCAGTTCCGCTCCATTCAGAAGTGTAGCTGGATAGGGGGTGCCCGTCAGAATAGAGCGCAGAACATCACCTGCAAGCTGCGGCGAAGGCTTTTTATCACGCGAGTTCTGGTTGACAGTCTCCTGGACCAGCGACCAGACGGAGAGGGTCTCACGCTTGTCAAAAGCGGGGTGGATCACAGTGATATCCTCTGCATACCGCTGCAGCCGCTGTGCAAACACCTGGAAGGTGTCACGTAGAAAGAACCGTACCGAAATACGTGCCGCGTTGGGGGAGAGCCCCAGCACATAAAAGTGCTGGCCGGGCTGCAGATCTTCGTCCATCCAGCTGCAGGGCTGCCCTTTGGCAAGGCTGTCCAGCGCTTTGCTCAGGTCGTCTTCGGTAAGACCATGGTTTTCCGGGATGCCGAACATGGCCATCATGCCGAGGGAGGAATAGCTGGGGGATGCGTTTTCGGCCCAGCAGACCACAGCGGTATCGCCGAGGATACGGCAATGATCCCGGTCGGCCAGCAGCGTGTTCAATGCAGTGGTGTAAGCAAAGGCGGCATATTCGCTGACAGGGGCATTCTCGCCCTGCTCGTGCCCATAGGAACAAAATGCCGGGGCGTTGAAGGAAACGAGCGCGGCTCCGGAGCTCTGTGCGCCGGGAACACCCTTGATGGAGGGATGCAGCCGGGCGGCTGGGGCCTGCTGGCCGGTCACGAGACACTGGACCAGCGGAGCGTCGGGCGAAGCGCTGCTGTAGTGCTGCTGCCATGCCGCTCGGATCGCTTCATCTTCAGTGGACAGGATTCTGCCCTCCGGCCCTTCATAGTCGAACAGAAGGTTGGCGTTTCCAGTGATATCCTTCCAGCGGTCAGCCAGTAACGGGTGGGCCGATGCTTCTTCGGGCTTCCAATGGTCAAAAAACGCAAGGACCGCTCTGGCCGCAGGGGAATCAACCCCGTCCAGAATGGCATGGTGCAGCTTTGCACAGGCCTCGAAGCACTGGATGGAGCGCTCCGGCTTGCCTTTTTCATCTGCACCCAGCAGATAGGTGGAATTGTCACACAGAAAATTTGCAGCAATGCCGGAAGCTCGTTTGACATGGGCAGGAACTGCCATTTCCCGCGGGGCGAGCACTTCTTTTTTACCGCGCGGAACCATCTGGCGGCAGTCCACGAGGTCGATGAGCTGGCCTTCCGCGTTGATGCGGAGCCAGTAGCTGACCTTGAACTGATTCTCCCAGCCGGGGGCTGAGATCTGTCCGGTGCGGAGCAGCTGCTCATAATAAGCAGTCAATGCCTGTAAGATCATGTGAACACCTCCACATCCCGGCAATCCATCACCCCGTTGACTAGCTTTGCCCGGAAGAACTGCGAGCGGATGTTGGCCGGGTCAGAATAATCCAGATCATACAGCATGAATCCGAGGTCCTGCGTGGCTTCTTCCAGTGCAGGAATGTCGCCGCCGGGCCACTCCCGGAAGTTGGCAGGGAACTCGCGGCAGCCAAAGCAGGGCTGATGATAGCACTGGCCTTTGCTCAAACGGCGGCGAAGGATATCCTGGAATTTTCCGGGGTTGTCGCCGGGGGCTGCCTTGTCGGTCATGGTGAAGTGACACTCGATGACATAGTGGACGTTCTGCAGGACCATGGCGGCGCGCTGCTGGATGTCCTGGCTGGTGTAGAGCACCGGCGGCGTTCCTCCCTTGGCGGCAGACAGTGCTGCGGAAGCCAGCAGGGTGGAGCGGACCTCGTTTCGCCGGATGTTGGTGAACTGGATGGGGCTCAATAAGTAGATGCGGTCAATGTGGTACTTCAGGCCGGGATGCCAGTAGATCGCTTCAACGAGCCCTCTTGCGGCCGACGGTGTGATGATGTCGTAACTGACACGTTCGGTCTTCATTTCGGGCCTGGAGAAGCATCCATAGGGTCCCCAGACTTCAATGCGCATGGACATGCGCATCACCTCCTTTCAAACGGTTGTCGGACTTTCAGACGAACATCGAATTTGCCCATTGCAACCACCTCTTTGTTGTTAACTTCTGTTGTATGTTATTTCAAAAAGCTCCTTGTGACTTTAGTATAGCACACTTTTTGCGAAATGCAAGATGCTACTTGTATAAAATCCAAATTCAACCTATAATAAAGGAGTCATTCGGAGAAAAACGAATGTGGATTGAAATTGTTGGATGTTGTTTCAAGCAATGGGGGAAAAGCAGTGGAGTCGTGTGCTCTGCTGCTTTTTCCATTTCAGAGGATGATCGCCCTGCCTTCTTCGATCTCCATCGAAAGGCCGGTCCTGCGGCTGTACAAGTCTGGATCAGCGAGGATGGCGGAATCATCGGGGAAATCCGGAGAACGTTCCAATGCACCGGCGGCGTCCAGCGAACGGAACTGCTTTTCATAGCATTCTACGCTGTAAATGCCCAGGCGGCGGAGCTGAGCACGGCTGATGTGACCGGCGCGAAGCGATGCGCAGAGGTCGGCACCTTCCTCAATGGGAAGATAGATCGTGTAAGTGTGGTTATCAATGAGGTGGAACTTTCCGGCAACCTGTGCAAAGGGAAACTGACATCCCTTGATACCATGCTGAAAAGCGTCCAGAATGTTCTGTTTGTCAAGCGTTGCACGGGTGCGATAGAATGATTCAAAATAGCTGTGAATGGCGTCCGGTGTGTCGAGCAGGTCGTAGGCCCGCTCAGTGGCATTCATGGCGTTGACATTCTGCGAAAGCATGGGGAGCGGTGCCAGACCTTCCAGCTGGAAAGAAGCAACGATGCTTGTTTTCGGGTCGCGTCTGCCCTCCCGGTTGCAGCGCCCGGCGGTCTGGAGCAGGGAATCCAGCCCTGCGGCTTCACGGTAGGCGAGCGGAAAGTCCACATCGACGCCTGCTTCGATCAAGGAGGTGGAGACGACCCGGCAGGGAAGCCCCGCCTTGAGCCGCTGGCGGATCTCGTCCAACTGTCGGCGGCGGTCAGCGGCACAGAGGAAGGTGGTCAGGCAGTAGCTGCCTTCGGCGGGGAGCCGTGCAAACATATCCTGGGCGGTCTTGCGCCGGTTGACCACACAGAGCACCTGTTCGGCAGACGAAAGCTGTGCACAGAGGGCCTCAGCGGAGAGAGTGCCCAGATCTTGCCGGGTCACGCGGCGAAGGACTTCATAGAGGTGAGCCGGGTCGGGGCTGAGTTCTTTTGCGGTCAGGCCGGGGGCAAGCTCCTGAAGCAGCGGCGTCAAGGCGGGCTGCGTTGCGGTGCAGAGAACGGCGGTAGTGTGGTAGTGCTGGACCAGCTGTGCGATGGCGGAAACGCAGGGCTTCAGGTAATCGGTAGGGAACGTCTGTGCTTCATCAAAAAGAATGACACTGTTGGCAATGTTGTGCAGTTTGCGGCACCGGCTGCTGCGGTTGGCGTAGAGGGATTCGAAGAACTGCACAGCGGTCGTCACCACGATGGGAGCGTCCCAGTTTTCGCTGGAAAGCAGTTTCCGGTACTGGGCAGGTGTCAGGTCGTCTTTTTCGGTCAGCTTGTAGTCTACACCGGAAAAGTGGGCCAGCACATTGTCTTCTCCCAGAAGATCTGCGAACGTCTGCGCCGTCTGGTCGATAATGGAAGTGTAAGGGATGACGTAAATGATGCGCTCCATCTGCGGCTTTTGTGCCACAGCATGTTCCAGCGCAAAGGCGAGGGACGCGAAGGTTTTGCCGCCGCCTGTGGGAACTGTGAGCGTATAAAGCCCCTGTGGTGCATGAGCACCCTGTTCCATGCAGGCCCGCAGTACTTTGTTCCGCTCCTGCGCGACAGGGGAAGCGGCAGGGCTGTCAAGGTAGCGTTTGGCCTGTGCCCGGACTTTTTCCAGCAGAGCAGAAAGTGGTTCCCCCATCCCACGCGGGGCTGCTTTACCGTCCATGAAGGTCTCGGTGTCGATGAAATCGGCATCGACCAGGCTGGAGTAGAGCATCCGGGTGAAAAAGGCCATGGTCAGGTTGTCCGGCTGGCGGAGCAGCCACGGCGGCAGAGCGGCTTTGGCAGGGGAGATCTCCTGTTTCCACTGGGAGCAATCTTCGATCCGCCGCTTGGAGCGGCCGACCAACGTGCTTTCGTCGGCAGTGTCATGCGGATTTCCGAGGTCGGGGATGCCACCGTGGTGTCCGGCAATGGCCAGCGCGGCGGGAATGTTTCCGTCCTGGATCGCGGCCTTGGCTCCAGCAGTGGAGTGGTCAACGGGCGGGCCGCCCTGCAAGCGTTGCTGGAAACCAGCGCTATATTTTCCGATGTCATGAAGCAGGGCGGTATACGCTGCTTCTGCTTGTGCGCCAAACGCTGCGGCAAAGTTTCCGGCCAATGCAGCCGTGCTGGTCAGGTGTTCTTCGATGGTCTGTGTGCGGGTCTTGTCATCACTGATGTGCGCGAGCAGTTTCATAAAAGATCCCTCCTGAATGATAGGATACCGTTACCATACGAGAAATGGAAGTTGTTGTCAATTGGCATCCTTCCTATAATTTCAGTATAAATTCTGTTGTGTCCCATAAATCGTACTTCCACGCTCCCTTCTCAAAAAATCTTGCCTTTTCCCCAAAAAAGGCTTACAATAGCCTCGGCAAACCGAAAAGACAAGGAAACAATTTCGGAGGACAGAACAATGGCTTGTACTACAATCTTAGTCGGCAAAAACGCATCATACGATGGCTCCACCATGGTCGCCCGCAACGACGATTCGGGTTCGGGGCATTTCACGGCCAAAAAGTTCGTGGTCGTGCAGCCGGAGGAGCACCCGGCCGTCTATCGGTCGGTGATCTCCCATGTGGAAGTGCCGCTGCCCGGCCATGCGCTGCGGATGACGGCTATGCCCAACGCCGTGGAAGGCGAGGGCATCTGGGCGGCAGCGGGTGTCAATGCGGCCCATGTGGGCATGACGGCTACCGAGACCATCACGTCCAACCCGCGCGTTCTGGGCGCAGACCCGCTGGTGGTGTATCAGCCCGCCAAAGGGGAACGGCCGGAAGTGCCCGGTGGCATCGGCGAGGAGGACATCGTCTGCCTCGTGCTGCCCTATATCCGCACGGCCCGCGAGGGCGTGGTGCGCCTGGGCGAGCTGCTCCGGACGTACGGCACCTATGAGATGAACGGCATCGCGTTTCAGGATGTGAACGAGATCTGGTGGCTGGAGACCATCGGCGGCCACCACTGGATGGCCCGCCGTGTGCCGGATGACTCCTATGTGGTCATGCCGAACCAACTGGGCATCGACGCCTTCGACCTCGACGACGCTTTCGGCGCACAGGAGAATCATCTCTGCTCTGCCGACCTGCGGGAGTTCATCCGGGACAATCACCTCGATCTCTCGCTGGATGGCCGTCTGAACCCGCGTGACGCCTTCGGCAGCCACGACGACGCCGACCACGTTTACAACACCCCCCGCGCATGGTTCATGCTCCGCCACCTCAACCCCAACACCTGGGTCTGGGACGGCCCTGCCGCCGACTACGGCCCCCGCTCGGACGACCTGCCCTGGTGCATGGTGCCGGAGCGGAAGCTGACCCCGGAGGATGTGAAGTATGTGCTGTCCTCCCACTATCAGGGGACTCCCTTCGACCCCTACGCCAGCTACGGCGACAAGAGCCTGAAGGGAGCTTACCGCTCCATCGGCATCAACCGCAACGACTTCATGGCCCTCATCCAGATGCGGCCTGACGTGCCGGAAGACATCCGCGCTGTGGAGTGGATCGCCTACGCCTCCAATGCTTTCAACACCATGGTGCCGTTCTACGCCAACGTCGAGCGCACCCCGGCCTATCTGGCCTGCACCACCGGTGAAGTCTCCACCGACAGCTTCTACTGGGTGAGCCGGATGATCGCCGCCATGGCCGATGCCTCCTACGCCAAGAGCCTCATCCATGTGGAGCGGTACGAGGAGGGCGTCCTCTCCGCCAGCCGCGCGCTGCTGAACCAGTACGATAAGAACATCGCTTCGGCCGAGGAAAGCCAGCGCGCCGCCCTGCGGGAGGAGGCCAATACCGCCATTGCTGCCGAGCTGAAGAAGCGGGCTTCCGATACGCTGGATAAGGTCCTCTTCGAGCTGAGCAGCGGCATGAAGAACGCCTACGCCCGTTCGGACGCTTAAATCACATCCGACCCGGAAGGGAAAATCATTTCCGACAAAACCGTCAAAAACGGTCAAATCAACCCACAAAACTGTCATCCGCCCCGAAGCTGACCGCTCCGGGGCGGATTTTTTGTGCTCTTTTGTGGGTTGTATCCCACTTCTTGTGCAGGATGCATGATTTTGATGGAAATATTTTGGCAGATAAACGGACGGAAAGTGATTGATTTTGACGGAATATTTGCTATAATACAGACAGAAACAGTCAAAACGATTCAAACACAAGCAAAAACGTGCAACAGGAGGGATGAAGATGTTGGCAGAGGAGCGGCTTTCCCGCATCATGAAGCTGCTGAGCCAGCAGCGCACCGCGACGGTGCAGGAGCTCTGTGAGGCGCTGGACGCCAGCGAGTCCACCATCCGCCGCGATTTGAACGAGCTGGACAGGATGGGCAAGGTGAACAAGGTACACGGCGGCGCGACCCTGCCGGACAGCCAGTTCCTCGCCGACGAGCCGACGATGGCAGCGAAGGAAGCGCTGGCCGTCGTCCAGAAAAAGTGCATCGCAAAGGCGGCGGCGGCCCTCATCACCGCAGAGGATTTTGTCTTTCTGGACGCCGGCAGCACCACGCTGGCGCTGGTCCGGGAGCTGAGCGGCCCGGCACTGGACGCCCGGTACGTCACCAACGGCGTCGCTCACGCCCGTCTGCTGGCCCAGAAGGGCTGCAGGGTCTTTCTGGTGGGCGGTCTGCTGCGGCCCGAGACGGAGGCCATCATCGGCGCTGCGGCTCTCCACAGCCTGCAGCAGTACAACTTCACGAAAGCGTTCCTGGGAGCCAACGGCGTGGCGCTGGACGCAGGATTCACGACCCCCGACCCCGAGGAAGCGGCTGTCAAGGCCACGGTCGTGCGCCGGGCGAGAGAAGCCTGGTTCCTCGTGGATGACTCGAAGTTCGCCCGCATCTACCCGGCGGTCATCGCCGAGCTGTCCGGCGGAGCGATCCTGACGAATCATTGTCCGAATCCGAAATACAGACAATTCACTCTGGTAAAGGAGGCAGCAGAATGATCTATACCGTGACATTCAACCCGGCCATCGACTACGTCGTGCGGCTGGACACACCGCTGGAAGTGGGCGAGGTGAACCGCGCCAGAGGCGAGGACTGCGTGCTGGGCGGCAAGGGCATCAACGTGTCCGGTGTGCTGGCCGAGCTGGGCTGCCGGAACACGGCGCTGGGCTTTGTGGCTGGTGAGACGGGTGCGTGGCTCGAGCGGGGTCTGGCCGCGCAGGGCATCACCACCGACTTTATCCACCTCGAGCAGGGCATGACCCGCATCAACGTCAAGATAAAGGCGGGGCAGGAGACGGAGCTGAACGGCGCAGGCCCGGACATCCCCGAGAGCGCCATGGAGCAGCTGGAAGCACAGCTCGACCGGCTGGCTGAGGGCGACATCCTCATTCTGGCGGGGAGCATCCCGTCCAGCCTGCCCCAGACCACCTACGAGCGTCTGCTGGCCCGTCTGGAAGGCCACGGCGTGCATACGGTGGTGGACGCCACCCGCGACCTGCTGGTGAATGTGCTGCAGTATCACCCCTTCCTCATCAAGCCCAATGATCATGAGCTGGGTGAGATCGTGGGCCGCACCCTCACCACCGACACCGACATCACCGCTGCCGCCCGCACCCTGCAGGAAAAGGGCGCCCGGAACGTACTGGTGAGCATGGCCGGTGACGGTGCGCTCCTGCTGGACGAGAAGGGCGAGGTCCACCGCATCGGTACGCCCAAGGGCAAGGTGGTCAACAGCGTGGGCGCAGGCGACAGCATGGTGGCCGGTTTCGTGGCAGGCTACCTGCGCAGCGGCAGCTATCTGGAAGCCCTGCGTCTGGGTACTGCCTGCGGCAGTGCCACTGCGTTCAGCCTCGGGCTGGCAAAGAAGGAAAAGATCGACGAGTTACTGAATCAGATTTAAGCGGGCTTGCCCTCTCAGGCGCTGCGCGCCAGACTCCCCTTTTTGTCGCTTGCGCGACATCTTCCCCCGACCGGGGGAAGTCTTTCCTCAAAGGGAGAGCCAAGAACGTAACGGCAAAGTTCAAGCCTCTCCCTTTGGGAGAGGTGGCATTGCGAAGCAATGACGGAGAGGGCTGGGACGCTGACAATAAGGAGAGGAGACACACTATGCGAATCACGGAATTGTTTACGGCACAGTCCATCGCACTGGACGAAGCCCAGCAGGACCGCAGCCAGATCATCGACCGTCTGGTGGAGCTGCAGGCGACCCACGGCAACATCAGAGACAAGGAAGCCTACAAAAAGGGCCTGTATGAGCGCGAGGACGAGGGCTCGACCTATGTGGATAACGGCATCACTGTCCCCCACGCCAAGTGCGACTGCGTGACCCGGCCCAGTCTGGCGGCCCTCCGCCTCAAGACCCCGGTGCAGTACAATGCCGAGGACGACGGCAAGACCGACCTGCTGTTTGCCATCGCAGCCCCCAAAAACGGCAGCCTCCACGTGGATATGCTGGCCCGTATGATGCAGATGCTCATGAACGAGGACTTCGTGGAGAAGCTGCGCACCGCCAAGACCCCGGAAGAGTTCCTCGCCGCCATCGACGCGCAGGAAGAAGCCCAGTTCGGCGACGAGAGCTTCACCGACCAGGAGATCGGGCAGGCGGGCTACCGTGTGCTGGCCGTCACCGCCTGTGTCAACGGCATCGCCCACACCTACATGGCCGCTGAAGCCCTGAACAAGGCCGGTGCCAAGATGGGCGTGACCATCAAAGTCGAGACCAACGGCTCCGACGGCGCAAAGAACATCCTGACGAAAGATGAAATTGCAAACTGTGATGGCATCATCGTGGCAGCGGAGAAGAAGATCGAGACGGCACGCTTCGACGGCAAACCCGTTCTTTTCACCCGCGTGGACGACGGCATCCACAAGCCCGAAGAGCTCATCCATAAGATAACCTCCGGCGAGGTGCCGGAGTTCCACGCTAAGGGCGGCGCACAGGCCGCGGAGGACGCTTCTGCCTCCGACAGCTTTGGCCGCAGCCTCTACAAGAACCTGATGAACGGCGTCTCCCACATGCTGCCCTTCGTGGTGGGCGGCGGCATCATGATAGCGCTGGCCTTCCTGCTGGACGATTACAGCATCGATCCCTCCAACTTCGGCATGAACACCCCGCTGGCCGCCTTCTTCAAGACGGTGGGCTCTGCGGCCTTCAGCTATATGCTCCCCATCCTGGCGGGCTTCATCGCCATGTCCATCGCGGACCGTCCGGGTCTGGCCGTCGGCTTCGCAGGCGGCGTGCTGGCCATGAACGGCACCAACTTCGCCGGTATCGCCGCTGGTGAGACCACCGGCATCTCCGGCGGCTTCCTGGCCGCTCTGCTGGCCGGTTTCGTGGCCGGTTATGTGGTGGAGTTCCTCAAGAAGATCACCGAAAAGCTCCCCGCCAGCCTGAACGGCATCCGTCCCATGCTCATCTACCCGCTGGGCGGCATCCTCATCGTGGGTGCTGTCATGTGCGGTATCAACCCCATCATGGGCATGATCAACACCGCCATGACCAACTGGCTGAACGCCATGGGCGGCACCTCCAAGGTCCTGCTGGGTGCGATCGTGGCCGGTATGATGAGCATCGACATGGGTGGCCCCTTCAACAAGGCGGCTTACGTCTTCGGCACCGCAGCCCTCGCCTCCGGCAACTATGAGGTCATGGCCGCTGTCATGGTGGGCGGCATGGTGCCTCCCATCGCCATCGCCCTCTCCACCACCTTCTGCCCCAGGAAGTGGACTCCCGACGAGCGCCGCAACGGCATCGTCAACTACATCATGGGCCTCTGCTTCGTCACCGAGGGCGCGATCCCTTACGCTGCCGCTGACCCGCTGCGCGTCCTGCCCAGCTGTGTCACCGGTGCAGCCCTCTCCGGTGCGCTGTCCATGACCTTTGGCTGCGCCCTCCGCGCCCCTCACGGCGGCATCTTCGTCTTCCCGGTGGTTGACCATGCCGTGATGTACTGTGTGGCTCTGGCGGTCGGCAGCGTCGTGGGTGCGGTCATCCTGAGCCTGCTCAAGAAGACCCGCACCGAAGAATGATCAGGCGATCCTCCCCTTTTCAAGTATAAACAGCCAAAGGCCCCCATCCGGCAGATACCGGATGGGGGCCTTTGGCGTGTAAGATACCGTTAAAAAGGCTCTCCCCTTGGGAGAGCTGGCGCGTGAGCGCCTGAGGGGGTTCAATTACCAATAAAACACAAAAACCCGCCTGGCAGCGGGTTTTTGTGTATAGAGGGGTGGGAAAGTATATAAAGTGGTGAATCGCGTGATCAGTCGGCAGTATATCGTACCCGAACACCGGGATCCCCGGCGGTACATCAGAACTTCAATGACGCTACCTTGCAGTATGTATTATACCCGAATTTGTTTTCTTGTCAAATGCAAAAAATTGGTTTCGCTTTAATTTAGCACTTTACTTTTTGACCAAAACTTTATATAATTAAAGACGGCAAAACGAAAACTGATTTTTGCACAGGTTGTGCTATTGCCACAACAATAAAACTTTACTTTCAAAAAATTTTATGTAATGTAACATATTTCAAAAGGAGTACTTTTCCTATGGACGATTTGGACCGCAAGATTCTCGCCCTCCTCGCAAAGAATGCCCGTATGCCGGTGAAGGAGATCGCCGAAAAGGTGGCGCTGACCAGTCCCGCTGTCTCCAGCCGCATCCACAAGCTGGAAACGGACGGCATCATCAGCGGCTATACCGTGATGCTCAACCGCCCGTCCGACCGGGTCTATGTGGACGCTCTCATCAGCCTCTCGGTGGCCCCGTCCCAGCGGGACGAGCTGGTGGAGCTGATGAAGAACAGCAAAGAGGTGCTGCAGTGCTACCACGTCACGGGCGCTTACACCTTCCTCATCAAGGTGAGCTGCGGCAGTATGCCCCAGCTGGAGCATCTTATCTTACAGTTCCAGAAGCTGGGCACCACCAGCACCCAGATCATCCTCTCGACGCCCGTCAATCACGGTGACCTTGAGGCCATGATGCTGTAAGCGTTCATAGAACTGTTACACTTGTGGGTGCAATTTTCGCCCGCCGTGGGTCGTTTACCGAATAGCAGGGATAAAACATCAAATACTATCACTGCACACCGAAAACCTCACCCTGCGAACGAAAGGATAAATTGAATATGAAACATATCATTGCTTGTCTGATGGCCGGCGTCATGCTGCTGGCTCTGGTGGGCTGCGGCGGGTCGGGCAGCTCCGGCAGCGCGTCTTCTGCCGCGAAGAAAGATTACACCCAGATCCTCCACGACGCCCGCAGCGACGAGGACAACGAGTATGAGATGATATTCACCAAAGGCGAGGACGGCAAGTTCACCGCCCAGTACGGCTACAGCGCCGAGTATGAGGCCGACCAGCTCTCCGACGAGGTGGCCAACATGATGATGCCTCTGCTGGGCCTCGAGGACGATATGTACGACGACTTCGCCGCCTCGGTGTCCGGCATGATGGTCAGAGTCTACGGCGTGGCCATCGTCAAGCCCGCCGAGGGCAAGACGCAGGACGTGGTGGATGCGATGGATGCCTATGTCCAGAGCCAGCAGAAGTCCATGGAGCATTACCTCGAAGACCAGTACCAGATCGCTTCTGCCGCCCGCGTGGCGACTGTCCCCACCGGCGAGGTGGTCATGGTCTGCTGTGAGGACAGCGACACCGTCTTTGAAAACATCAAAAAGGCTCTGGCCGCATAACGTATCGTAGGAAAAAGCCCCCGCTTCCAGCTGGAAACGGGGGCTTTGCTGTATTTGTTGATCACGGGTTCTCGATGGCGTTCACGAGCTTGTTGGCGATGTACTGGTGGCCCTTGATGGTGGGATGCACGTCGATGGTGGTCTCCGTGTTGGGGATAGCCACATAAGTCAAGTTATAAGTCTTAGCGATCTGCTTCTCAAACTTGTTCAGCTTGTTGAAGTAGCTGCGCCAGCAGGGGATGAGCGGCACAGGGTTGGTGTAGCCCACGAGGATGATCTGGGCATCCGGATTCAGATTGCGGATCTCCTGCACGATGGAGATGAGGGCTGCGGTGGTCTTGGGGTAAGTCTCGTCGCAGATCTTGCTCATGCCGGAGAAGAGCAGATTCCAGGTGGCGTCCCTCTCGGCCTTGGTCAGATCCATCGCCTTGATGCTGCGGTAGATGGTGGACATGGTGGAGCCGGAACCTTCATTGCGCAGGTCGCCGGCCAGAATGGTAGCGGCCAGCTTCTCGCTCTTCCAGTTGGTGGCGTTGCCCAGAGCCACGATGCAGGGGACGAAGGCGTCGTTGGAGCCGATCTGGACGGAGACGACGTCGGCCTTGCGGATGTAGTCCTGGAACTCAGGGTAGTTGTACTCGCAGCCGGACGCCATGTTCATCTGGGGCATCTTGCCGTACCGGATCATGTCCGCGAGGTCGGGAGCCGTCAGGGCCGGCAGGCCGAGGTTGATGGCGTGGTCACGGTCGAGGCCGAGAGCTGCAGCCACCTTGCCGACATAGCAGTCGGGAGAGTAGCCATGGAAGTTGGGAGCCATATCGACGCTGTAGCCGGAGCGCGCACTGTACTGGACATCGGCCAGGCCGACGCCGGACACGATGCTGTCGCCCAGTGCGACGTAGGTGAGCTGCTCGTCCTTGGTGTCATCGGCCTTGACCTCGGCTTTAGCAGCGGTCGCTGCTGAGGCTGCGTCGTACGCAGAAGGGACCGGGTCGGCCTGAGCCGTCTCGGTGGCAGAAGCCGCGGCTTCCGCCGGAGTCTCGGGCTGCAGGGCAGCCTCCGGGTTCAGGGTGACGATGACATGATCATCGCCGGCGGCGTCCGCAGCGGCCTCGCTCCCCTCGGCCAGCGCGGGGACGCTGAGCAGGGAGACGAGCAGCAGGGCAGAGACCGCCAGACTTGCAAAACGCTTGTTCATGGCAGAAGAGTCCTTTCATGAAAATCAATAGTCGCGGGGGGAGATGTCAGCTTCGAGCTGACGGTAATCGACCTTGCCCACAGGGGTCATGGGCATACTGGAAATAAACTTGTAGGCCACGGGCTGGACGTATTCGGGCAGCTCCTCGGCGCACATCCGCTCCAGCTCCCGGATCACCTGCTTTTTCTTGGCGGTGATGCCGGCCTTGAGCACGATGTAGACGAAGGGCAGACGGCCCTGGGTGTGGTCTTTGTCTGTGCAGCCCACCACAGAGCACTGATGCACCGCCGGGTGGCGGCTGACGACGTTCTCGATCATGGAGGGGAAGACTTTGAAGCCGTCGTGGCGGATGATCATCCGCTTGATCCGGGAATCCAGGAACACAAAGCCGTCCTCGTCCAGATAGCCCATGTCGCCGGTGTGGGCCCACACCCGGCCGTCGGGGTGGCGGCGCAGCAGGATGGCGGTCTCTTCGGGTTTGTTGTAGTAGCCCTTCATCAGGCAGGGGCCGGAGATGCACAGCTCGCCCCGCTGGCCGATGGGCAGCTCCTGATCGGTGCCCGGCTCAAAAGCCGCCACCACGGTGTTCACCATGGGGATGCCCACACTGCCGGGCTTGTTGTCCAGCCCGGCGGCCACCGTGGCTGCCGAGGACACTTCAGTCATGCCGTAGCCCTTGGCAATGGGGTACCGGGCCCCGTGGGCAGCCAGAAAATCGTTGACGGTCTGCTCGGCCCCCCGGGAGAGGGAGTCGCCGCCGGCGGCGTAGTTGATGATGAAAGAAAGGTCCTTGTCCCGCAGCTTGGGGTCAGAGGCAAGCTGCTGGTAGTGGGTGGGCACGCCGAACATATGCTCGGGCTTGTGCTTCAGCACCAGACTGCCCAGCTTGGCCGGGTCCAGGTTGGGGATGATGATGACCGTGAAGCCCAGCACCAGGGGCAGATGGATGCCGCAGGCAAAGCCGTAGGCGATAAAGGGGGGCATCACGTTCATCAGCTTCTGCCCCCGGTGGAACAGCTTGGGGTAAGCCTGGAACTGCAGGGCGATGCCGTTGAAGCAGTCGTCCGTCAGCATGACCCCCTTGGGGGAGCCGGTGGTGCCGCCGGTGTGTACCACCACGCAGGCGTGGTCGGGGTCATAAGGCTCCGAAGCGGTGCTCTGGCCCTCGCCGCCCTTGATGAACTGCTTCCAGCGGATGACGTTGGAAGCATATTTGTTCTTGTCGGGGGTGGTCAGCTTGTAACCTACGGCCATCACCGGGGGCAGAGAGTCGGCCGGAGAGAGGACGATGACCTTTTCCACGTTGGTGCGCTTTGCGGCCTGACGGCAGCGCTCGTACACCACGTTCAGGCAGACGAGAAGGTGGGAATCCACCTCTTCGATATACTCACGGATGCCCTCGACGCTGTAGCGGGGGTCCACCAGATTCAGGGTGGCTCCCATCATGTCGGCGGCATAAAACAGGGCGATGAT
>OGZV01000966.1_pt1 | contig 29227 bp, 28 predicted proteins | sample 1576861 | NCBI WGS metagenome assembly OGZV01 (sample SAMEA3541501, study PRJEB24748) | human gut metagenome | biome: human gut; feature: human-associated habitat; material: faeces | place: China | collected 2012
TCCCCGTAGGCTTTTCGGCGGGTTGCCCTGTGGCAACACTTCGCCCATGCTTGCTCTCCTTACGCGACCTTTGTGACGCTAATGACGCTGATGACGCTGTTTGTGAGATATCCCATTTGAAAAGCTGGGTTATGTCAATATCAGCGTCATTAGCGTCATCTGCGTCATTTCCGTCATGGGAGAACTTCATCTGCCGCGCCTGCGAGGTGCGGTGGGTTTCATAGCGGATACCTCTTGGCGTGAATACGGTATCGAAGTGTTCCACGATTTTCCGGGTCAGCTGGTGGGGCAAAACGCCCTCAATATCGGCTGCAGAAAGCAATTCGGTAGCCGTGCCTTGCCATGTTCCGACACTATCGATGTAGTCAGCCACTTTCCAAAGGTAACTCGGCACAGCCTTAGCGATAATTTGTTCGGTGCTTTCTTCCTCATCCAGTATCCAAACGCAGTTTTCTTCGTGCAGACGCAGCGTTTTGTTATCCATATCGCGCCCGGTCACCAAGATGCTGGCGGTCTGGCTCATACGCTTGCGCTGCATGACCCAACTGGTATCGGACGCGCCCATCAAACCGTTGGAGCCTGCAATCTGCTGGAACGGATCATCTGCGGCTTGTTTACGCAGATGGTGGATCAGCAAAATGCAGACATTGTACTTGTCTGCCAGTGCTTTCAAGGCGCTGATTTCCTTGTAATCGCTGGCATACATACTGTTGTTCTGGTCGCTGGAACGCACCTTTTGCAAGGTGTCGATGACGATCAGCCCGGTATCTGGGTGCTGGTAGATAAAGCTGACAAGCTGTTCCTCCAGCCCCTGCCCGATGCTGCTGCATTCCGTCTGCATGACCAGCCGTTCGGGGGCTTCTTCGCTGCCCACAAGCTGGAGAAGGCGCTTTTGCAGGCGGTTAAAGGTATCCTCCAGCGAGAGATAAAGCACGGTGTGCGGCTCAATTTCGCGTCCCCACATGGGCTTGCCCTGCGCGACCTGCAAACACAGCCACAAAGTCAGCCAACTTTTGCCCGCTTTGCTGGGGCCGGCAAACAGCGCCAGACCTGCCGGGAGCAGATCGGGGATGATCCATTTGACCGGCGGCAGCGGCGTGGAGAGCAGTTCTTCGGCAGAGATCGTTTTTGGAAGTGTTTCATAATTCATTCGCATCGTCCTTTCTGTTTTGGTATATATCTATTATCTCATACTATCGTCTTTTTGTGTGTAGTAAGTTTTACTCTCTAGTGTTAAGTTGTACGGCTCACGCCGCCCCACAGCCCCACAAACGCGCCAAACGGCGGGTTTGCGGGTGATGTCGCGTCCGTGTGCGACGCGGGGCATCCGCCCCACACCGGGCGGATTTGGGCGGTTACTGCAAGTGAATCAGAACTGATTCACTTTTATGCCTTACGCTCTGGAAAGTGAATCAAATCTGATTCACTTGCAATAAATTCCCCGAAAGTATACGGTTCTGATTCCCTACTTTTATTAGACTGGAAAACGTGAATCGGTTCCGCATACTTTCGGGATAACTTTTCGATTTGCAGCTGCATTTGTCCACTTTGCCCCAGCTGCGGGGACGACTTGCAAGGCTGCCGTTCGGCTGCAACGGCATCATGGGTATTTTTACCCCAGCCAGGTTCTCTGCCTGCCGCCCTCATTGTGTGAACTATGACTGGACGGAAGTATCTTTACGACCACATCTGTCATTGCGCTCCACTCCGCCACGGGGTGTTTATCAGAGATTGAATCGCTCGTGCCCGGTGGCAGTCATGGCGCGTACTCTGTCTGCGCTGCCGTACTCGTAAGTCGACGGCAATGTGGTGAATGTACCTTGTTTGTCGGATATGCAGTTTTCAAGGTGCCGAATCTATTTGAGACGGGGAGGTGCTCTTGCCAAAAGCAAGATTTTCTCCTACGCGCTCATGCGGGTCTGACCGCACGGACTTTTCAGAACATAGTCAATGACATTGATTTTGGGGATTTTGTAGGCGTTTCCCAGCCGGATGCAGCTGATTTCGCCCTCCCCCAGCAGGTCATAGGCCGCGTGGCGGCTGATGCCCAGCATGGCTTGCAGATCCTTGACCGTTACAATGTCCGGGTACTCCGCAAACATGAGCTTGTACATTTCTCTGATTTCTTTACAATCCATTCGATCACCATCCTTATATCAGTATTTCTCCTTCGCCTGCAAGCGAAGTATACATATAAGATACTTCGCCCACGAGCGAATGTCAATAGAAGTCACAAAAAATTCATTTTTCGATTTTTTACTTGCGCTTTCATGTTATAGTGTGTTACAATAGAGAAAATTTATGGGAGGACTTTTTTATGGAAGTAGGTCAAAAAATCAAACTAGTACGACTTCATAGAGGTCTGACGCAAAAACAACTGGGTGACCTTCTCAATCTTGGGGACGGCGGCGCAAATCGAATCGCACAATATGAAATAGGATACCGTGTTCCCAAGCCATCTCTACTAAAAGAAATCGCAAAAGTTTTGGATGTCAAAGAAGAAACATTTTTCGTGAGCGACAAGTTTCTTCCGGATATTCTGCGGACAATTATGTGGTATGATTTTGAACATAGAAGATCTTTCAAACTGGCTGAAACCACGCTTGATGCTTCGATTGCGCCGATAGAAAGTAAAACAATCGAACTGCGCGGCAACGCCTGCACCACATGGGGCGACTCAATCGCACCCGCAACCGTACTGTGGGTGAATGTACCACTCTTTAATGACCTCATGAAGGAGTGGCTTACCCGAAAGCAGGAACTTGCCTCCGGCACTATCACAAAATCCGAGTATCTCGAATGGTTGCTCCAATGGCCCGCTTCCTCCGATATGGCCGGGAAGCGCGAACCGAAAAGAAAATGGAGAAAAGCCAAATAAAAGGTATCACCGCGTTCCATAACCATCCATAAAATCATATACCAAGAAAAGCACACACGACCAAATCCGCTGAAAAAATCAGATGGATTAGTATCGCGTGTGCTTTCCTTAGTTTTAGATGATTTTGTGTGAGGATCCTATTTGCGGCTGTTATTCATTTTCCGTTTTATAATATGTCTGCTGTTCCAACAGAACATCCAACATTTTATTTACGCTTACCAGAGGATATTCTTAAGTGAAATCCTCAAATTGCCAGACGGTGTCTGGCAATTTGAGATGTCGCACCACGGTGGAATGCTGTTAACTTTTGATAAGAATTATGGAATTGAATTATCTTATTAGAAAAGCGGTATAATTATTGCAGAACGATAGCGTTCGGATTACACGCCGTGAAAAGACTTTGTCGCAATCATATCTTAACTATTAGATTTTCCAGTCAGTGTCTGGAAAATTGAGTTTGATGCCACATTCTATTTTGTGAGGGCATGCATTCAACATTACCGATTGTGGAAATTCTTCATTGCTGATACAGTGACCTGTAAATTCTAGGCGGCGCTAATTATCAATTAAGTCTTAATCTTGTCGTTTCTTGCCTAATGGCTCGCTCTGCCCCGCATTCAATCTATCTAACAAGATATCCGTAATGCAGCATCTGGCGGCGTATAAGAGCTTCGCAGCGGTCACATATCTCTTGGCTGTATGCGATTCGATAGCTGTCGATGAGCACCTTTACATCGTTTGTGTTAAAGTTGAAGTGAAGCTGTATACCGTATAATTCCTCTGCCGCATCAAGCTGATCATCAAAATATCTCGATAAAGACTTGACTTCAACGGCCTTTAGACAATCCTCTAAGCTGCGTTCAAGGGGAAAATCCATATTGGTATTCAACGGTACGATCACCGGCACCCCCGCGCTTGCCACCGGCAGCGGCACGGAGAACGACCCCTATCAGATTTCCACCGCCGAGGGGCTGAAATGGTTCCGGGATAAGGTGAATAATGCCAAAACCCCAGATGAAACCAAAATCTGCGCTGTGCTGACTGCGGACATTGATTTGAATAATGAGGAATGGACGCCCATCGGCCCGAGTGAATCCAGTGCCTATACCGGTACCTTTGACGGGCAGGGACACACCGTCAGGAATCTGAGCATAACCGGCGATGTCAAGCGCGCCGGTCTGTTCGGCTGCGTAATAGGCGGTGCCATCCGGAAACTGACGGTGGCAGGCTCGGTGTCATGTACTGTTGACCAGGGGTGGTGCGGCGGCATTGCGGGCTACGCTGAGAGAGAAACCATTGAAAACTGCGCCAGCCTCTGCACGGTCTCCTACACAGGCAAAGATGCCAGAGTCGGCGGAATTGTCGGATATGTCCCCAGTTCAAGTTCTATGACAATAATCTGCGATTGCTATAACATCGGCAACATCACCGGCAGTAGCGACACCGGCGGTATCTGCGGTTATAATCTTTCCGGACGAATTTTCAACTGCTATAATGTCGGCGAAATCACTGGTGGCAATTATGTTAGTAAAATCGTAGGCTACGGCCAAGCTAATAACAACCCCACCAACTGCTACTATCTGAGCGACACAGATACAGATCCCGCAGCCAAAACCGCCGCGGAATTTGCTGACAGGACAGTAGTGCTGAAGCTGCTCAAGGCTGGCCGCAACGATTCTCCATGGGACAGCTGCCAGTATGTGGCTACGGCAGGAATAACCCTGCCCGTGTTCAATGGACAGGGCGATGCCCATAATGCCAATGGGGGTCGGCAAGAACAGCTCCGGGTCACGAAACAGCTTTTCGTAGTGTCGGAGCTGCTTGTCGGTCAGGCTGCAAAATTTCTCCCCGGAAAAACCGCAAATAAAGAAATTGCCCGCGATAATATCATAATCCTCAAGGGAACGGTTCAGCGGCAGACCATCCACTTTGCCCGAATCGTTGCAGATAAGCGCCACATCGTCCTTTGACCATGGGTATACGGCTTGCATATCCCCACCGACAAGCTGCTGAAGAGTGCGCAGCTTATTCATAGCGAACCGTTTTTCCGGATGCTTGCCCGGCTGAACATACAGAATACGGATTTTGTTCTCGTTTATCAGGTAGAAAACTCCTTTTTGATAAAAAAATACCGCTGTATCGGGTGATACAGCGGGGGTGACAAAGAATTTGGGGAATTGTACCGTAATCTCCTATGATATATATCAAAATGCTCATTTTTGAATAGTTGTATTCACTGATAATGCGCTGACAATTGATATAGTCCCCTTAGAGTAGACATCTAAAAAAGCAAAAATTTTCAAGTCTACACTAAGGGGGCTTTATTATGTCAAGAAGAAGGAACAAGTACTACGACAGGAAACTAAAGCTGCAAGCAGTGCAAGATTATCTTGGAGGCGGTGGCAGTTTACGGACTATTTGCAAAAAACACGGGATTAAAGACAAAAAGCAGCTGCGGAACTGGATAAAGTGGTATAATGGTCATAAAGAAATCAAGGAGAGGCGAGCAGCCGGAACGGAGATTTATATGACCAAGGGCAGAAAGACAACAGAAAAGGTCCGCGCGAACTCCCGTTTTTCCTCTGCGCTGGCATTTTTGAGCAGCATTATGCTTCATTGCTCTGTGGTTGCTGCGTTGCTTCCGTAATAAATCCCGGCATTCCGATGCCGATTGGATTTTCTGGTGGATGGCGTGTAAGAAAAAGTGTTTGGGGGTGTCATTTTGTGGAGACACCCTGTTCAATCGCCAGAGTTATTTCATCGACTTCTTTTTTTCCAAGAGGGTACAAGGTCCCAAAAACCAGCCCGGCAGCAGCGCACAGAATCAGCGGAAGCATGATGGAACAGAAGATGATACCGCCTTCGACGCTCTGCGGTTGTTGCGCTGCTCCTCCAATAAATCCTGTTGCCGCCAACATATATCCAGGGATTGCCCCCGCAACGCCTTGGGCGGCTTTGGAGACAAAAGAGGACAGGGATGCGACGGCGGCTTCGGCTCGTTTGCCGGTTTTATATTGCACATACATCGTGTTGTCGGCCTGAATGCCGTAGGCAAGGGGTCCGATAAAACCCCCACCGATCCCGGCGAAAACAGCGCCCAAATAGATCAGCAGCAGAGACCGGACATCTATAAACCGGATCAGTGACCCACCTACGGCAACGATGATCCCCGCGAGAAAAACGTTTTTCTTTCCGACTTTGTTTGCCAAAACAGGTGCCACAGCCATGCCGAGCAGAGTAATCACAAGGGAAACAACCGAAACACCTGACATCAGTTTGAGATCCTTCATAATATAAGTGTAGAAAAAGGTGCCGGTGCCACTGCTAAGGGAGGTGCCGACCGTGGATAGCAGAATCGTGAGGAAGTGCGTCCAGACTGGCTTGAAGCGAAGGAACTGAAACAATTCCCGCAGGCTATACCGTTCGTCGTCGGTGCCTTTGGGCGTTATCCATTCATGTGTTGCAGCTTGCCTCCAAAGTTTAGCAAAACAAATGATTTTATGCTGTTCTCCCGTACAAACGAGAAACAGCCGATCAGATCGTCCAACGGGATCATGCGGCAAAATCCCCCCCAAAAAATCCGGGATTCTGATGCCGATTGGATTTTTGGGAGGGATGCAGGAAAAAGTGCTTCTCAGCCGCAAGTGATTGACGTAGAGATGACTTAGTACCGATTGATCATCTGTGCTTCCGCTTCCTCGCGGGTGATCTCACCATTGTTGCACTTGGACATGAGCTGAACATCATGGTCGTTGAGTTTGTACAGGCGCAGGATGAGCAGCGTGCAGATCCCCCCAATGATGCTGCCAAGGCAGCTGAAGGTCCACAATTTATCGGCAAATCCTGCCGCCTGAATGACGCCCTCACCTTCTTTGAAACCGATCAGAGTCAGGGCAAAAACGCTGACGGCGGCTGCGACCGCACCGTTCAGTTTGGTAAAGAACGTCTGCGCCGCAAAAGTAACGCCACGCATTTTCAGTCCGGTTTTGTACTGCCCATACTCATAACAATCGGGGGTGAATTGGTATTGCAGGATCGCGGCGATGCCCAGCGGAAATCCACCCAGTGCGTTTAGGATCACATAGACCATCATGTTCTCATATCCGGCTATGTAGCGAACGATGCCCAAAATCAAAGCAAACATATAGGAGAAATAGAAAATTTTGAATTTGTCATATTTCTTGCATAGTTGTACAGCAATCGCCGCACCGATCAGTGTTGGAACGATCACCGCCATCGAGACAAAGGAAGCAATTTCTTCGCCGCCGAGGCAATACCGGGCAATGTATAACCCCCAGGTGGCACCAACATTGAGCAGACCGCTGATAAGAGGAGCAGCAAAGAAAATCAACAGGTATTTATTGGAACGCAGGCATTCAACCATATCGCGCAGCGTATAGTTTTCCTCGGCTCCTCCATCCCGTGCTTTTTCTCTTTCGATCACGCGCTCTTTTGCAAACAGACACATCGGGATCATCATGGCAGCGGACAAAATGGACAACACGATCACAGTCGTAGCCCAGCCGCCCAAACTCTGTCTGACCAGTGGCAAAAGGATGCCGGTCACAATGCCGGCAAAAATTGCAAAAATTCTTCCGATGCTGTTCAGGGACACGCGCTCTTTCTGATCAAGCGTCATTGTAGTGACAATGCCAAAAATCGGCACATCGCAAAGCGTATAGGCTGATCCCACAGCATATAGGCAAGGGTCGCCCAGATGAGCTTGGCCACCAACGGGATGCCCGTAGGGATCACGAAAAGAAGAATGGTAGAGACCGGGATCGCGATGACAGAAATTCGGAGCCAGGGGAGAAATTTTCCTTTCTTAAAATGCACCTTATCCATGATCATGCCGAAGATGGGATCGTTGATGGCATCCCATACTTTTGTGATCAGTGCCACGACCGCAACCAAAGCCGCCGTGATGCCGATATCCGTGAAATAAGTGGTCATGTATCCAATCAGGCCGTAGAATACGTTCTGGCCCATAAAATACATACCGTAGCTGAATTTTTCCCTTTTGGTAACAGTGTTTTCCATTATGTTATCCTTCCTTTCCGTGTGTTGGAAAATGGGGCGTTCCATCGCGGTGCCGCCCGCTGATCTGACGTTTTTGCCCGGAATTACTGCTTTACATCGCAATCAAACGTATAGGGACCACTTCCGATCTTGTACGAACTTCCGTCTGGCAGGTTTACCACTGCCGTAGTGTTGCAGGGGATATCCACTTCTATATCTTCATGGTCTGTATTGACTGTTTGCTTTAAGTCTTGTAAGCTCCATAATGGTCTCCTGCGCTTGTAGAAATTAGCGTTCCTTCGTCGGAAACGTGTTCCTGAAACGTTCAAAATTCTTCCAGCAATACGTTGAGACGTTGTGCTTGCTCTGCGCTCACCCCGCCCGCGAAAGCTTCTGCGGCCTGCCGCAGCGTAAGCCCATACGCAAGATCCGGGATCATATCCACCTCCATCATATTGGAAAGGAACGCCCTGATCGCCGGCTCACCCAACAAGTCTTCCAGCGTGGAGTCTACGCTGTAGCTTTTTTTCAAGGGGCTTGCGGCCTTGTAGGTGACTGTATATTGCCCGGCCTTTACGCAGCAGATTCCGTTTTCCACCGTTTCAAACAAAGGGTTATCCGTATCGTGGTATACGGAGTCTGGCGCATACGGAAGGATTACCTGCGCCTTTGCACCGAACGGAACGGTGACGGTGACTGTGATTTGGTCGCCGTTTTCGATCTGCCACCCACAGCGATAGCACCCGCTGGCCGAATCGTAAACCGCGCTTGCCGAGCCCAACTTGTGATCCACCTTGGGGCTGATGCGCATCATCTTGCCGCCCGGGCCTTGCTCCGTCACATCGATCCCGGCTACATGGCGGAAGATCCACTCCAATACAGCGCCATAGGAATAATGATTCAGGCTGTTCATCCCAGTGCTGGAAATGCGACCGTTTTCATCCAGCGAGTTCCAGCGCTCCCACACCGTTGTGGCCCCCAACTTTACTTCGTGGAGCCAGCCCGGGTACTCCTCGTTCAGGAGCAGCCGATAAGCCAAATCCGTCATGCCATGCTCGGTCAGGACGTTACACAGCAGCGGGGTCCCCACAAAGCCGGTGTTCAGCTTATTTTTGTTGTCCCGAAGGAGTTTTCGGAGCATCTGCTCCGTCAGACGTTCATTGTCCGACAAATGGTATTTCAGTGCAAGGACGAGCCCTGTCTGCGTTTTCACGGCACATCTGCCGGTAGCGGTAAAATATTCTTCCTTCACCACCTGCCACTGGCGGTCGGCGATGGCCTGGTAGTTCTGTCTTGTTTCTTCCAGACCGAGAACTGCGGCCGCTTTGGCAACGATCTGGGCACTTGCCGCATAGTAGATGTCAGCGATGTAGGCTTCGTCCGTCGCCCCGTAAACGCTGTTTGCAACGGCCCCGGCACGGTCAAGCGCCAGCCAGTCTCCGTAATGAAAAACCTGTCTCCATCCATGGTGATTGCCGTCGATCTTGCGGATATAATCGACCCATGCTTTCATGCTCTCGATCTGGTTTTCAAGGATCGTTTTGTCACCGCTGAACAAATATACATTCCACGGAATGATACACGCAGCATCGCCCCATGCGCAGGAACACTTGCTCGGTCCGAATGTGGGGACGACCTCGGGGACCATACCGCCAGCCAAGAGCTGTTCCTGATACAGATCGTATAAATATTTCCGATAGAAGGCAAACGAATCGGCCAGATAGCTTGCCGTTGCGGAAAAGACCTGCGTATCGCCGGTCCAGCCCATTCGCTCATCGCGTTGCGGGCAATCGGTTGGCACATCGAGAAAGTTTCCCCTCATGCCCCATTCTACATTAGAGATCAGTTGATTTACCAGCGCATTGCCCGTTTTCACGTTGCCGATGCTCTCGTAATCGCTGTGCAGCACGATGGCTGTAAAATCCTCGCATGACAGGTTGGAAACACCGCTGACCTTTACATAACGGTAGCCGTAGTATGTAAAATGGGGAACAATGGTTTTTTCTTTTCCATCTGAGACATAGATATATTCCGAAAGTGCCGTTCTCAGGTTTTCGTTATAGAAACACCCATCTTGAAGCACCTCGCCGGTTTGAATGCGAATCGTTGTCCCCGCCGGTTCCCGCACACGCAGTTGGAAAATTCCTGTGATTTCCTGCCCCAAATCGAATACTTCTTCACCGCGCGGCGTATGGATCAACGCCACCGGCTTCCGCAGCATTTGTGCCTTGACCGGGATAGACAGCCGTTCCATAAGCCGCCCCTTCGGTGCCTGTGCGATCCGTGCGCAGCATTCCGGGGTAGGCGGCAAGGTATCATCCCGCCGTTCGCCGTCATAAATGTTGGAGAACCACAGGTTGCTTCGTTTTACCGACCAAGTCTCATCGGTGCCGACCACCTCGTTTGTGCCATCTTGGTACGCAATGTGAATCTCCGCGATCAGCTTCCATTCACTTCCATAGTATTCTTTCCGCTCAGGATCGCTGAATCCGAACCGCCCTTTGTACCAGCCGTTTCCCAGCAGGATCGACAGCATACCACCTTCTGATACCTGCTCCGTAACATCATAAGTCTGGTACTGAATCCACTGTGCATAATTGTTACAGTACGGCGTTAAATACTCGTCGCCGATTTTGCTCGATACTTTGCTGGTTTCCCCCAGAAAATATGCTTCGTACAATCCCAGACCGCAAATATACAGCCTTGCGCGTGCAACTGCCCGGGTCGGGCTGATCCGCTTGGAAAAAATCGGATGACGTTGCTGGCTGCTGTCACAGGTGATCCACTGGGCTGTCCATGGCTCCTCCATTTTGGCGGTCTCAAAAAACTGCACGTCGGACTCGATCGTTTCTGCGGCATCCGTTGCCACAAGGACTTTCCAGTAATATCTTGTGCAGGGTTGTGGATCAAATTCTACCCTTGCGGCGCGGCTGTCAAGTGCGGCCTCTCCCGTATCGAAGCAAAGCGTGGTAAAGGTCGGCTCTTTGCTGATCATGATCCTTGCGTGGCGCTGTTCCTGCCCTTTGCACCCTTTTACCTTCCACGAAAACACCAGCGGCTTCAGAGCATAGCCTACAGGGTTTGTGATGTGATTGGTTTTTGCAGCATAAATCTCGCCCATACGGTTTTCCTCACTTCTCTGTTATCTGTGCGCTTCCCAAAAGACAACTGCTTCCTGAAGCCAGTTTTTCACTTTGGTTTCTGACCCAATGCCAAAGCCATGCCCCAGACCGTCAATGATTTTGACGCTCACATTTTCTCTGCCCAGTGTTTTTTCCAACGCCGGAAGCTGTGCTTCTACGTTGGCAAAGCCGAACTCATCCTGACGCCCTGCGATGGAAAACACGGCCAAACCTTGATCCTCCGGGAGTGCTTTGATATTCCAATCCAGTCCGTACATAGGAAAAATCGCCTTCGGCCTTGGCAGGTGATGATTGTGGCAGCAATCGGCATAGCTTGCAAAAGAATAGGCTGTCGTCATAAGTCCCCCGGCCGAGAACCCGAAGATGGCATAATCATCCATACAGATCGCAAGTTCCTTTTGATGGTTCGTCAGATAACGGATCGCCTGTGTCAGTTCCTTAGCAGCTGCCTGCCCCTGCTTCAACGGCTCTGTTTCGCCCAGTTGCTTGCCGATCGGATAGCTGAGGACAAAGACGGAATATCCCATTTTATGCAGTTCCATCGCGATGGGGTATCCCTCGCAATCCGTCACATTAGAAATGAAACCGCCCCCAGGAACCACAATGGCAAGTGGCTTGCCCGGCTGCCCGTAGTAAAACATTCCCGTCAGATGGCTTCGATAGGGATGGTCCTTCATGGCTTCCTGCGGGTACAGGCCGGACACCAATTTGGCTTGTCCCTTCTCCACAAGGCCCGTCAGATAATTGAACGCATCCAGCGAGGTGTCGGTCTGTTCCGCACGGCCCTGTGCCTGCATGAAATCCTTGTACTTTGCAGGGGCAATGGCTTTTAGCGCGTTATCCTCCAGATTGAAGAACATATGATAAAAGCCGCCAAAGATTGGATGCTGCATAAAAAAACCGACCTTGTCCTCCTTGGTTGCCGGTCGGAAGTGTCCGCTTCCATCATAATAACAGCTTTCCTTTATCTTGGGGAAGCCGCATAAGCCGAAAAGTGCCGGCAGAAACACCGCCTTTTTTTGATACACATACCAAATCGCGCCTGCCACACAGAACAAAAGAGCGGCCAATGCCCCACAAACGATTTTCATACTCGTTTCGTCCTCCCTTTTACGAATATCTTACGGGAAATCTGCTTTACCCCCAACGGAAACCAAAGAGCGTGCCGTCCATGGTCAGTCATCGGTTTTGATGCCGACTTTTTTACGCTGTTGGGTTGGTTCTCGCCATTATTATAGCACGCTCCACGTGCTGCCACCATACGGAAACAACTAATCCTGTATGATTTCAACGGCTTTCTCCGCAGTTCCGGGAAAGCGGAGTACATCCCGCAAGGGAACACCAACGGCTTGTATCCGGGTAGGCGTGGAACTGCGCCGCACGATCGGGAGAGGAACGTCCATTTCATATAGATTTCGTCTATAACGTATAGAGCCTGCCTATCTCAAACTGTATAATAAAGTAAGGGAACGAAACGGAGACGACCATCATATAAAGTCGCTTCCCGCCCCAAACAGCAAGGACGTTTACAGGAGGTTGCTTATGAACAAACAATTCGAGCCCTTGTTTACTCCGTACGATGCGTGGCTCTGGGCGCACCCGCCGGTGTATGCCATAGCAAACGGTGGTCTTGGTGCGATCCGCGCCAAGACCACCGTTTTTATAGTTTCAAAATGCAACAGGAGGCACCCATTTCGGGTGCCTCCTGTTGTGTCAAGAAGGAAAACGCGGCCCTTTATTGACCCAGATAATCGTACAGGTACGCCTCCATCTTGGGGGTCCACCAGTTCAGGTAGCCAGCCTGCGTGGGATGGATGCCGTCGAACATATAGAGCTTGTAATCTTCCTCAGAAACTTGATTCATCTCGGCATCATTCCACAGGTCGATGACCCCGATCTCATACTTTTCCTGCAACTTCAGCAGCTGCTCCACCATCTTGCCGTAGGCGGGGCTGTCGTACTGGGTGCCCGTATAGAACACCACCGGGCAATGCCATGTGGTGTCGGCATATACGATGATGTATTCGAGCGCGCCAAGGACGGTTTTGGTGTCAAAGTCCTCCAAATTGCGGGAACTGCTGATTTCCCCCAGCGGGATCGCGTTGCTTGCATCGTTGGTGGAAAGCTGGCAGATGAACGCATCAAACTGTGCGTTGGGGTCGATATTGTGCAGCATCCGCTGGATGTAGGAGGTCTTGTCGTTGTCGGCCAATGTGGTGCCGCCGACAGCCTCTTTGACATAGGTGCAGTTGTTGCGAACGGCAATGTACTCCGCAAAGGAGGTTTCCAGCGAGGCAGCCCCCTCGGTCACCGAGGACCCCAAAAAGCACAGGTTCATACCGCTCAACGGGCTGTTCTCCACCGGCGCCACGTTTTCGGGGCGGTAGATCTCGGCGTTGCCGGGCAAGCTTTTGAGGTACATCGTGTTCAGGAAGCGGAACGGCCCATGGCCCAAAAGACCTTGCAGAGCACCATAAGCCAGCGCTAATAGCAGGACCAGGATCAGAGCAATGATCAAAAGGACTTTTCCTACTTTTTTCATACAAACTATCCTCTTTCTTCACTTGAGTTTCCGGATGTCCCGCGCCGTGTAACAGGGGATCACGAGAGAACTCCAGATACAAAGCCCTTTACTGCGCCAGCAGCAGGTTCATCTGCTGGATCAGCAGCTCGATCTGATCACCGGGCATCACGCTGACCAGAGATTTCAGCGGCATTTCCATGATCATCTTTTTCATCATGTTCATCGACCCTTCATCCAACCCGTCGGTACCGGCGCTTTGCGCAAGCGGGGCCAACAACTGCATGATGGTCGGCGCGGTCTTGGGGCAGGTCAGCAACTCGCCTAGTGTGGTGGTCAGTGTTACGACAAAGGGGAGTTGTTTTTCGGTGGCAAAGGACAACTCGGCCGTCAGGCGGATGTCGTCGCTGGCGCGACCCACCATGACCTCATACACGCCGCTGGGGGCAAACCAGTCGTGCAGGCGTTCCTCATAGTAGCTCAAGTCGCGTGCCGCCAGCGTCAGGGTCACCGTCTTGCACTCGCCCGGTTCCAGCAGTACCTTGGCAAAGCCGCGCAGCTCTTTGCTGGGACGCTCCGGTGTGCCGTTTTTGTCGCGGATGTAAAGCTGGACGACCTCGCGCCCGGCCACCTTGCCGGTGTTGGTCACATCCACACTGACGGTGACAGTCTGGCCATCCTGCAATGCGGGCGCGGAAAGCTGCAAATTGCTGTAAGCGAACTCGGTGTAGGACAAGCCGTGACCGAACGCAAAGCGGACAGGGACCTGCTTGGTATCGTAGTAGCGGTAGCCGACAAAGACATCCTCGCCATAGGCAACACGCTCGTCATTGCCCGGAAAGTGCAAATAGCTGGGGTTGTCCTGCAAACGGAGCGGGAAGGTCTCAGCCAGATGTCCGCTGGGGTTGGCCTCGCCGTACAGCAGTTGGTCGGCGGCCTCACCGACGCCCTCGCCGCCGAGATACAGTTCCAGAATGGCCGAGACGCGGTCGGCCCACGGCAGCTCGACCGCGCTGCCGTTGTGCAGGACCACGACCACATGGGGCTGGACCTTTGCGATCTCGTCGATCAGGCGATTCTGGCAGGCGGGCAGTTCCATCGAAGTGCGGTCATACCCTTCAGACTCAAACGATTCGGGCAAACCGGCAAAGACAACGGCGACATCGGCGTTTTGTGCCGCCTGAATGGCCTCGGCCAACTCTGCGTCGGTCATCTCGTCCCGCATCGCCGAGAAGCCCTTGGCGTAGCAGACGTTGCGGCCCTTTTGCTGCGCAACTTCCCACGCGGAGGTCACGCGGCTGGGATGGATGTGGCTGGAGCCGCCGCCCTGATAGCGCGGTGCCGCGGCAAACTCGCCGATGTAGGCGATCTTCTGATCCGTGCCCAACGGCAAAACACCCTGATTGGTCAGCAGTACCGCGCACTGCGTCTCGACGGCAACGGCCTCGGCGTGGTCTTTGGCGCGGTCGAACACGGTGTCGGGGCGGCGGGCATCCACATAGGAGAACACGACCTTCAGGATGCGCTCCACCGCGCGGTCCAGTACCGCCTCGTCCAGCGAGCCGTTCTGCACAGCCGCGACGATCTTGGCATCGTTGTAACCGTTGGAGGAAGGCATCTCCAGGTCAAGACCCGCTTCCAAGCCTTTCACACGGTCATTGGCGGCACCCCAGTCACTGACGACGTACCCCTCAAAGCCCCATTGGTCCCGCAGGATGTCGGTGAGCAGCATCTTGTTTTCGGAAGCATACACGCCGTTGATCTTGTTGTAGCTGCACATCACCGTTTTGGGCTGGGCGGTCTTGACGGCTTCCTCAAAGGCGGGCAGGTAGATCTCATGCAGCGCACGCTCCGAGAGGTCCGAGGAGATGGTCAGGCGGCGGGTCTCCTGATTGTTGGCGGCAAAGTGCTTGATGGAGGTCCCCACGCCCCGGCTTTGTACGCCGCGAATGTACGCAGCGGACAGCTTACCGGCCAGATACGGGTCCTCAGAAATGTACTCGAAATTGCGGCCGCACAGCGGGCTGCGCTTGATGTTGACGGCGGGTCCCAACAGGATGCTGACATCCTCGGCCTGGCACTCGTCGCCCAAAACCTGACCCATGTGCTCCAAAAGGTCGGGGTCAAAGCTGGAACCGGTGGCGCACCCGGCCGGGAAGCAGACAGCCTCGACGCTGTCGTTCAGGCCGAGGTGGTCCGCTTCACCTGCCTGCTTGCGCAGACCGTGCGGGCCGTCGGTCACCATCACGGCCGGGATGCCCAGCCGCTCGATCCCCTGCGTGTGCCAGAAATCCGAGCCGGAGCAAAGGCTGGCTTTTTCTTCCAATGTCATTTGGCCGATCAATGCTTTCAAATCGCGCTTCATATTCTATTCTCCTTGTCTGTTATTTGGCAACGGCATTGTACCGCGCATTCCTTACTTGCTATTTTACACAGCAAGACGTATAATGACTATATGGTATAAACTATCTCAACACGATTTCAACGAAAAGGTGATTTTTTATGCGGCCCGGTATCTTTGAGGAAAAATCCAACAACCACTTGAAGGAAGTCACGGTCAAGATTCGTGAGCGTTATCGGGCGAGCACCTACGCACAGTTGGAGGAAACGGCAAGTGGAGACTCGAATCGCGTCAAGGAAAAACGCTTTCTGTCGTTCATCGCACTGGGCAACGCCGTGCTGGCCGATGAGTTTCTGGCTCGTGCTTACAACAAGCAGGAATCGTTTCGCTTTGGGGTGATGAGCACCTCGTCGATCCAGCAGGCGCGATACGCCACCGTGGCTTCGGTCACGCTGTTTTGCCGCACGGCCATCGACAACGGCTTGCCGGAGAATCTCGCCTACAGCATCAGCGATTCCTATTTGCTGCACTTAGACGAGACCGAAAGCATTGAGGAGATCCAGTTCTTATCCCTCAGCGCGTTCCGGGAATACTGCCAGGTCATGCAGGACTGGCGGCTGCAATCCTGCCGCAAGGAGATCAAGCAGTGCTGCGAGTATATCCTGATGCACATCCACGAGCCCATCAGCCTGACGGAACTGGCCGAGCTGGTCAATCTTTCTCCCAATCATCTGTCCGCACTGTTTCTTAAGGAAACCAGCTTTCGCCCCACCGAGTACATCCGCGCACAAAAACTGAACTACGCCCGCTATATTTTGGACAACTATTCTCCGACCATCGCCACGCTGGCCAATCTGTTGGCGTTCCCCAGCCCGAGCGCCTTCGCCCGGCAGTTCAAGCAGCAGTACGGCCTGACCCCTACGGAGTATCAGCGACGAAAAGAATGAACAACGTCCCGGCAGTTCAAAGGATGAACTGATATAGTTCCCTTAGAGTAGACATCTAAAGAAGCAAAAATTTTCAAGTCTACACTAAGGGGGCTTTATTATGTCAAGAAGAAGGAACAAGTACTACGACAGGAAACTAAAGCTGCAAGCAGTGCAAGATTATCTTGGAGGCGGTGGCAGTTTACGGACTATTTGCAAAAAACACGGGATTAAAGACAAAAAGCAGCTGCGGAACTGGATAAAGTGGTATAATGGTCATAAAGAAATCAAGGAGAGGCGAGCAGCCGGAACGGAGATTTATATGACCAAGGGCAGAAAGACAACAGAAAAGGAACGCGCGGAGATCGTAGCGTTTTGTATTGAACATGGCAAGAACTATCCGCTGACGATAAAGACTTATGGCGTATCGTATCAACAGATTTACGCATGGGTACGAAAGTACGAAGAAAAAGGCGTTGCAGGTCTGGTGGATGGCAGAGGCAGGAACAAGCCGGAGAGTGAAATGACCGAAGTCGAGAAACTTCGTGTGCAAAACAAGCTGCTTCAAGCACAGATCAAAGACAAGGAGATGGAGATTGCTCTGTTAAAAAAATTGAAAGAATTGGAGAGGTGGGATGTCTGAGCGGAGTAAGGCAAGAGAAGAAGCATCTTGCAGTCCGCAGTGTACATGAGGAGAAGCACTATTCGGTCAACCGATTATGCGATATTCTTAATCTTAATCGATCTTCCTATTACAAGTGGTTACGGCGAAAGGAAAGCCAAGTCGAAACAGAGAACAGACGAATCATCGAATGGGTCAAGGAATTGTATGAAGAGCAGAATGGAATCCTTGGCTATCGGCAAATGACGATAACCATTAACCGTGACAAAAATACTCAATACAATGTCAAGCGGATTCGCCGGCTGATGAGATACCTTCGCTTAAAAGTCTGTTTGCCGCAGAAAACGGGCAAGCTATATTCCGTCCACACCGGAAACAACAGCAGAAAACATTTTGAATCGTGAATTTTACGCAGACAGACCCAATGAAAAGTGGCTGACCGATGTCACAGCGTTTAAGTACTATGACGGTCCCGTGATAAAGAAGCTGTATCTGAGCGCTTTTCTTGATTTGTATGACCGCAGGATCGTTGCATATAAGCCTGTTGTATTGGGCTATCTAATTTACCAGACAGTGTCTGGCAAATTGAGTTCTGCATAAAAGCTGAATATGCCTTGGGAGATCTGTCTAACTAGATTTTTGGGCTTGCATATCTTAGACATCCAATTTTCCAGTCAGTGACTGGAAAATTGAAATGGGAACCATATCAGACTGATGGAAGCAGTCTTAAAGTGTTAGCGTTCACATGAGGTCGGATAGTCATCTTATCTGGCTTTGCGTGAGCTGCTGATTTCCTTGATTGCGGCATAGTGTTTTCCACATTTTCGGCTGATCTCGTTGAAAAAATCGGACGCCACAAATTCCAGCAGCCATACCTTGGGAATCATATACTTGGGTGTCTGCAAGATGGTTTTCAGCAAGCCCTTGCTGCACCATTTCAGAATTGTGTGGCGTTGGTAGCCTGTCACCTCGCAGACTTGCGCAACGGTCAGTACATCCGGGTAATTTGCTAACTGTTGCTCGTACCATTCCTTGGCCAGTAGCCGTTCTTCGCCCTTATAGTTCAGCTTGCGCTCCAACGACGAGGCGGGTTTCTTGTGCTTGGGGTAGTTGTAATACCATCCGCTGGGCGGAGTGTAGCGCATCGGGTCGGACTCTCGGCGGTAGAGATACTCGGCAACATCTTTCTTGGCGATTTTATAGCAGCGCGTTCTCTTTCCGTTGTTTTTGCAGGGAACAAGCCCGCTTTGCAGGAGATAAAGCGAAGTGCGCGTTCCGATATGGCATACGATGCGGAAATCATTGCGACTCATCGGGTTCGGATAGGGCGCTAGAATTTCTTCAATCTTTTCTGCCAAAGGGTCTTTGCTTACAGTTTTTTTCTTCATTTCGGGTTCTCCTTGTTTGCAAAGTGGAACCCGAAAAATCACTACTTCATTTTTTTCTTCTTGCATTTTTTCTCATTCGTGTCCGCGAACCTGCACCATTATCCGGCTTTTTAGGTAGGGGTTATCTTGCATCTTATCTTGCATTTCTCCCAAAAAGTCGCCATTTTTGCCCCAAAACGGGTGATTTTGCTTATTTTCGTACCTACATTGTTTTTTTGTTGTGGAGCAGTATTATCCCTACACACATCGTCCAAAATCAGCGGACAAACCAGCCTGTATCAGCCTTGGTTATCACCATATTGCCTTTTCAAAGATTAACTCGAAATGCTTTAGGACAGGAGACTGTCGCGTGGGTTCGACTCCCACCATCTGCGCCATATTCGCCGTAAAATCGAAAGATTTTACGGCGAATATTTTTTTGCTTTCCGCCCCAAAATACGAGGCTTCAAGTTTGTGCAACAATCGACGCCAATTGGAATCTACCGCAACAAAAATCCGTTTCCAAAAGCCATTTGTTGCCCGAATTGTTGCCCACAGTTCATAATTTCCTGCAAAAAAGGATAATATCTTATAAAGAGTTATTCCCTACAGCCCCATTTTGCGGTGTGGCAAACACCGCACGGTGGTATGCCGTCAGCACATTGAGTTTGCGCTGCTCCTGTACTTGTACATAGCGAGTCGTTACCGTGTTGATGTTCAGATTCACGCCCATCTGCTGGGCAAAGTCATCCACGGAATGACCGAGAATTTGACTGACCGCATAAAAATCGCCCGTCAAATTGTACATATTAGTGCCTGCTGTGCCGCGCAAATCGTGAAAACGAATTTTCGGCATCCCTGTGCTGCGCATAAAGCCGGTAAATCTGGCAGAGATGCGCTTTTGCAAGTACGGCGAACCGTCCGGTTTGCACACAACAAGGTCATTGTCGTAATACTCTACCCCGCTGAGTTTGCACAGCCGCCGCTGATCCGTCTGTTCCTGTCGGAGCCGTAAAAAGATCGGCAATGCTTCCTCTGTGATGGGAAACGTTCGTGTTTCTCCCTCATCACGGTCTTTCAGCGGTTCAAGATGTACCACAATTTTGGTGTCGTGTGGCAAATCACAGGGTAATTGTCCGTGCAGCGTGATTTGTCTGTGCGTCAAATCCACATCGCGCCAACGCAGCCCCAGTGCTTCGCTGAGCCGCAAACCAAACAAAACACTGAGCAGCACTGCCGACTCCAGAACATTGCCGTGAACGAATGCCAAAAGCTGCTGTACCTGCTCAACGCTGTACTTGTCATACTTGCGCCCGGCATTTTTGTGAAACCGCGTCATAATGTTTTTAGCCGGGTTGATGGGTATGTAGCCATACTTGACCGCCGAGAACAGCGCAGAGCTTAGAATCCGCTGGCAATAACGAACAGAATTTTCAGCCAACTGCTTTTCGCGCAGCTGTGCGATCATATCGTCAATCATCTTGGGTGTCAGCTTGTTCAGCGGCACTTCGCCCAGCATGGGAATCAGATACAGGTTGATGTCACTTCCATAACTGTACTGCGTACTTTTTGCAAGGTTGTGGCGGTAGCTCTCGTACCATTTTGGCAGATACTCTTTCAGCTTTTGCTTGCTTTCCGGTCCGTAGCCGACCATAGCTGCGCTGCCGGTCTGCAGTTCCAGTTTGATTTGAGCCTCGTACAATTCCGCTTCCCTGCGCGTTGCAAAGCCTCGCTTGGCAATGCTTTTTTGCTTGCCGTTCTCGTAGACCTTTACATTGACATCATAGACAATGCCCGGTCGACCCGTTAAAATTCCTTGGCTGTTTCGCTTGTTTTTGACTTTCCGTTCCCGGATTGCCATATCAATACCCGCCGACGGCCTTTGCCGGGGTCTTGGCGCGGTTGTAATAATCCCAAATCGCCTGGTCGGAAATCAGACGCCGATTGCCGTTCTGGATAAACTCCAGTTCACCGTCAGCCATCAGCTGTCGCAGCTTGTTTTCTCCGATGCCGGAAATAAGTGCCATCTGCTCCACGGTTTTGAGCATAGGCACAAACGCGGGATGTTCATCCCTGTTCATACGAGATTTTTGCTTGCTGTATCTTGCCATAACTATCCCTCCTGCGGTATAATTTAGAAAACAAATTGTTTGTGGTACTTGTGCGCAGCACGAAAACACAATCATTTGTAAGGCTTGAAGATTTGGTATATTCAGTTTTCAAAGTTCTTGTAAAAAGGGCACACATTTTGTATTTCCTTTTTACAAGTATATTATACGGCATACTTTTTGTATGTCAATCGTTTGCTATATAAATTCTTATTTTTTTAACATTTGGGAGACTTATTATGGATACCCAAGGAAGAAGAATAAAAAAATTGCGTTTGGCTAAGACACTCTCGCAAAAGCGTCTGTCTGATATGGTTGGAATTGCACCTACCCATTTACAGGCCTACGAATACGGAACACGCCATCCCAAAGAAGAAATTCTCAATCGGCTGGCAAAAGCATTGGATGTCGCACCAAGTATGCTTCAACCGTTAGATGTTGATACCGTAAATGGTCTTCTTGGCATTATCTATGAAATGCACACCAGCTACCACGGCTTGGAAATTGTAGAAGAAGATGGAATGGTTTCTATCCGCTTGCCAAACACCTTACAAGCAATGCCTGCCAAAAAATCGCTGCTTAGGATCAAGAAAATTCTTGACGATTATACATACCAGCCTTATCCAGAATACCAGTCAGCGAAAGACATCGAAGACGAAAATCAAATTCTACCGGATACGGGCGTTACTGTTGCGCAGGAGAAACGCTGGGCTAAAGAGCAGGAGGGGTTGTTGCTGCGGGCAACAGATTTATATAGCCCCGATGTGAATTACAATCAAATCGAAGTGGATCGAAAGGCAATTCGTAATCAATATCCGAATGACAGCGAGGATGAGGATTAACCTTTATGGATACTTATCAACTGAATGAACAGCAACAGCGATTAGCAGAAACTTTTTATAACGATTATTCTCTTATCAAGTTTGGGGCTTATGGAGAAGAATATCTTTATACTGTTTGCGATGTAGACGCATGGAAATATTATGACTTGAAAGAGCGCCCAGATTATAGACAGTTTATTGCCGATAAAGACAAATACTATCGCCAGATGCTAAGTAACCTAATGGCGCTGCGGTGCAATTTTTCAGCCGATTCGTTTATTGAAGACAAAGAAAAGCGTCCCTTTATGTGGAACCATGTGACAGATAGATTATTGCGAGAATGTGAGCCTATCGTAAAATTGCAAATATTGGAAGATGTGAAGAAGGGGCGATAATTACAATATCGTGTACTTTTGTTCAGAGTGATGCGTACCACTTCTTTTTCGGGCGCTTTATATCTGTCAGATTACAATGTGACTTTACGCAAAATAGCGGTTCTGAACACAGGTCACTTGAAATTCTCAATATTTTATGGAGTTTCCTGCCACATTGTGGTATAGTAAATTTGGTAATATACTATTCAGAACTTCCGTTTGGAGAAATTGATATGGCGCTAAACTATAATAAGCTTTGGAAAATGCTAATAGACAAAAATATGCTTAAATCCGAGTTGGTCAGGCGTTCAAAGATTAGCACAAATGCAATGGCTCGTATGGGAAAAAACGAAGATAAAATTCTGAATAACCTGTCTCGAACCGACTTACTTGATTTTGGAAACGGAAAGAAAATCAAAAAAATGCAGGTTGCCAAGTGGGACATTACATCAAATGCTATTGATTTTCGGAGTTTGGTTCCAAGACTCTAATTCATAGAAAAGGGGATGAGTTCTATGGCAAAATCAATTCCCGCCTTGATTACGCCAGAGGTTCTTGTATGGGCACGAAAGTTAGATGCCATTTCCATCGATGAAATAGCAGCCAAAATGAAAGTCCAACCTCAAAAAATTGAAGAATGGGAAAGTGGAACGTCGTACCCAACATTGTCCCAAGCAAAAGATCTTGCAAAACAGTATCGAGTGCCGTTTGTCTACTTCTACCTTCCAAACACTCCACAAAGAGCAAAAAGACTCAACAAGGTGGACTACCGTGCTTTTGGAAACTGTGGCATTCAGAACTCTGAATCCCGTGAATTGAGATGGCTTTTACGAGACATTGAGGATCGCAGAGATGCAATGCTGACCCTGTATACTGAAATCGGAAAGACCCCCTTGGATTTTTCTGTCAAAGTCGATGTCAAAAGTAGTAACGAAGAAATTGCAACAATTATTCGGAATATATTAGAACTAAATGCGACTACACAAAAGAGTTTCCGTACTCCTGAAAAAGCGCTATCCTATTGTGTCACAACCTTAGAAAAAAGTGACGTACTTGTCTTTCAAGCCGCAAAAATAGACCCCAGCGAGATGAGAGGCTTATCTGTTGCATATGAGCAGATGCCAATAATTGTATTAAACCGAAAAGATGAGCCTTCGGCAAGGCTATTTACACTGTGCCATGAATTGGTTCATATCGTTACAAGAACCTCTGGAATTTGTACTGATACGGCTGAAAATTCCATGTCTTTGAATGAACTTGAATTACGCTGCAACCAAATTGCCGGAATGGTACTGGTTCCTAAATCAAGTATTATCAAGCATCCTTCGATAAGAGACATTCAAACATATGGATTTGATGATTTGTATGTGAACAAAATAGCCCATGACTTTGCAGTAAGTAAACAGGTTATCATCCATTGCCTTTGGGAACTCAATATTATCTCCAAACAGTTTTATTTTGAAACGCTTAACAGATATTCCGAAGAATATAAGACACATCAGATGAAAAAATCGTCTAAAGGATTTCTACCACCTGTTACTGACACAGCAACGCAGGTTGGAAAACTTTACGCAAGAACTGTTCTCAACGCATACTATGCAGACAAAATTACAGCTAGGGACACATCGGGGTATTTACTAAATCTCAAGGCCAAAAATTTCGGAAAATTGGAAAGGTGGTGCTTCTAATGAAAGATAAATATGTGTTTGATTCCAACATATTTATCAATCTTCATCAGAGGCAACCCAGAGACATTTACCCTTCTGTATGGAACAAGATTGATGAACTCATGGCAAATGGCACAATAATATCAAGCCGTGAGGTTTACGATGAACTCACCCGAAGTGACGATTCACTTTCTGAGTGGGCTAAAAGCAAAAAGGAATATTTCTTACCATCAGAAATCCCTATTCAAGAACGAGTCAGAAAAATTTTATCCGAACATCGAGGACTCGTCGAGGGCGGCAAAAAACAAAACAACGCAGATCCTTTTGTGATAGCACTTGCACAAGAGAATAATTGTGCATTGGTAACAGAAGAATGCCGCTCTAACAGCCTTGTGGCACCGAAGATTCCAAACATCTGCGATGCTTATGGGGTTACATGTATGAACTTTGTCGATTTTGTCCGAAAACTGAAGCTCACATTTTAATTCTAAAAAGTTGGGAGTAATATCTTTTGTCAGAAATTACTTTCGGCTTTTATATTTCAAGACGGCGGTAACATAAAACCATATCTGTAAATCATGTAACGAAAAATTCTTCTACTGCATAATTGTGTTATTTTGACGTGACATTCTTTCCAACTTCCCACTCAAAAATGTGCCAATTTCCCACTTGAAATCGTACCAATCTCCCGCCTGAACTTTAGCCAACTTCCCAGTTGCTCTTGAATTTCTTCGACTTCAAGTGTATAATGATACTAAAGAACGGGGGCTATGCCATGAAAAAATACAGAGCACGAATCGCTGACGACAACCTGAAGCGAAAGCTGGAGGGTAAGGGTGCAGTTTTGATTGAGGGACCCAAGTGGTGTGGTAAAACAACTACCGCCGAGCAACTTGCAGCAAGCGTTTTATATATGGACGATCCGGAGCGCAAGCAGCAAAATATTACTATGTCTGAAATCAACCCCAAGCGCTTGTTGCAGGGAGAAACTCCCCGTCTGATTGATGAATGGCAGCTTGCTCCGAAGCTGTGGGATGCAATTCGTTTTGAGGTAGATCATAGAGGCGAGCTTGGGCAATTTGTACTGACAGGTTCAGCAGTTCCACCCGACACTAAAGAAATCACTCACTCCGGCACAGGCCGCTTTACTTGGCTTACAATGCGACCGATGAGCATATATGAATCCGGGGATTCATCAGGAGATGTTAGCCTAAAAGACCTGTTTGATGGTGTTCCCGTTGATGGCTGCTCTAATTTGAGCTTTGAGCGACTCGCATTTCTTGTGTGCCGTGGCGGCTGGCCGCAGGCTGTAGATATGCGTGATGAGATTGCTTTGGACCAGGCAACCGACTACCTTGATGCAGTAATTCATTCCGACATCAATCGTGTTGATAATGTTCAAAAGAACGCTGAACAAGTTCGCAGATTTATGCGTTCCTATGCACGGAATCAAGGAAGTCAAACGCCGAATACAGTTTTGGCTCAAGATGTAGCTGCTAATGATGGTGCAAAGATAGGTGATGACACGATTGGTCAATACACCAGCGCTCTGCGAAAAATTTTTGTTATCGAGGATATGCCTGCTTGGAATCCAAATCTTCGTTCCAAGACAGCAATTCGTTCTTCAGACACGCGATATTTCGTTGACCCATCTATTGCAGTAGCAGCACTTGGCATCGGGCCGAACGACTTAATAAACGACCTGAATACATTCGGCTTTTTGTTTGAAACCCTTTGTGTTCGTGATCTTCGCGTATATGCGGATGCATTGAACGGCTCTGTTTATCACTACCGCGACAAAGACGGGCAAGAGTGCGATGCCGTAATTCATCTACGGAATGGCAAATACGGCCTTATTGAAATCAAACTCGGTGGCGATAAGCTTATCAATGAAGGCGTGAAGTCACTGAAAGCAATGGAAGCGAAAATAGATACCGGCCGCATGAACAATCCCTCGTTCCTGATGGTTTTAACAGGAACCGGCGATTACGCCTATCGGCGCCCCGATGGTGTATATGTTGTGCCGATTGGAGCGCTGAAAAACTAGTACTCACACTCTAAAAGGGACTGTTTTTGACAATCCCTTTTAGATTATACAGACTATGTGTTGTAGCTGCATACGCAGCAAGTTACCGGCAAGTTAAAGGCTGCCTCCAATATTATGTTTACAGGCACAAGTAATTGCCGTATAATCGCTGTTTTTAAGCAAATCAACTTTGAAAATGTGGTAATTATGCAGCTTTGAGCAAATTACCGGCAAGTTAAATCAGTTCATAATGGGAGTCAGCTTCACCGACTTCGGAGCGTTCCGTGCCCCGTATCTGCTCCATCTGCCTTACCTTTACCACCTTATCCGTCACGCTCTCGCAGTCGGCTTCGATCTTGGCACACATATACCTATCTCTCTCCGCAGCGCTCTGATGCGGGCTGTGAGTGCCTGTATTTGCTCGAGGCGCTCAGGGCTATACGGGATATTCTTTGCCCGGTACAACGCCTTACGCTGCGCTGTAAGGTCGCCATAGGCCGTCTGTAGCCGTTCTTTATAGGTAAGCAGCTCATTCACGGTTGTAATTTTCTGTTCCCATATCAGGTCGCACTGCTGCCGATAGCGATTGAATTTGATAAAATCCTCTCGCAGCAGGTGGTAACTGCGTCTGCTCACTTTCCCGCGGTATGATTTTCGCAGCAGCGCACAGTAATGATAGTAGCAGGCCATAAACCCGGTGATTTTGCCGCATTTTACGGGAACGTGACCACGGTATCGTGCGCGCCGCTGCATCGGCTTGTAAGCTGCTTTTGGCCGCCAACGCGGCGGCTTCGGCGATGTCTGCTGCTTGTATTCCCGCCGCCATTCCGGCGGCAGTTCTCGCAGCTTTTCAAAATACTCCCGCAGTGCCGCCTCGCTGTAGTGTGCGTCCAGCCGGTCCAGCCTGACATTCTTTTTTGCGTCCTTATGTCTTACCGTGATATGCGCCACCTGCGGGCCGTATTTCACTTCATAACCCATCTTTTGCAATTCTGCAATAAATCCGGCAAAGCTGTCTGCGGAAGCCATCGCCATTTCCACATCGGCTTTTACCATACCGCGTAGCGTAGGTGTGCCCTCTTTTTCATGTTTCCACTCGCCGTAGGATTTCCCGTGTCCGTCTGTTTCCACAACTGACAGCCGATTTTCGCGGCACAGTTCATCGGAAACAGCTCGGATCCCCTTGTAGTAAGTAGTAAAATCATTGCGGAACATCCGCCCATCCATAAACGAAACCGAGTTTACGACAATATGGTTGTGCAGATGTCCTTTGTCCAGATGGGTACTGACGGTACACTCAAAACGATCCTCCAGAAACCGCCGGGCAAATTCGCAGCCGATTTCGTATACCTGATCGGGTGTTGCCTCGCCGGGCTTAAAACTCTGAATAATATGGTAGCCCACATTGCCGCTGTCCAACGGCTTGCCCCAACGCCGCTTTGTTGCCTGCATAAGATAATAGGCGTTTTGCGGGTCGCAGTTAAAGCCGGAAACATAGAGCTGGTGCTCGGTTTTATCGCCGTTCTGCGTGTAGTTCATCAGCCGCTGCATATCTGCGGTGTTCAGATACTCCGTCTTTTGCGGATTGGCGGCATAATCCAAGCAGCCTTTCAACTGCCCGCGCACCGGCAAAATCTTTGTGATTGCCATTACTGCTTCTCCCGCACAAGCTGCCAGATGCGCTGCATCATCCGGTTTGCCTCGGCAAGCTGGGCGTTCTCGATCTTGCCGGTGCTGTTGGCCAACCGCGTCAGCTGGTTCAAATTATTTCCGATTGCCGCCACCTGCGACGCCAAGGCTTTATAACTGTCCGGCGGGCGTTCGCGCAGCGTACAGCCGCTTACCAGCGCACGGAGAAACGGCTCCATTTTCATGCCGGCGGCATCGCATTTGCTTTTCAGTTGGATATATTCCTTTTCGGTAAATCGCACCGTTACCTGCTTTTGTCGTTTTAACATTTGCTTTCTCCTATCGGGGTCTTAGGGGCTTGTCCCTAACAAACGGTCGTTATGCTGGCATGACAGCATAATGACGTGCTTGCCGCACTGTCCGGGAACGCTATCACTTTCCCGGTAAAGAGAGTGAATCGTTCGTGTTTTCCTCTGCGTAAATCAGTTCAGCACACACAATTTCTTCGGCCTGTGCTTGCAAGCCTTGCATAGCTGCGGCCCATTCCAGCGGGTTACAGCGTTTCATTTCTTCGTTGATTTTGGCTTCTGTTGCCAACACTTTGGTAAGACTTTCAACTTGACGATGTGCCTCGCAGTCGATGTCCGTGAGGTGCTGTGCCAGCGTTCCATCCAACAACATCTGGTCGCGTTCCATTGGTCGATGCTCATCGAGGTATCGCGCCCGCATCATGCCGTATTTTCCAATGGTGTTGTCTGCGATTGGACCGTTTTCCAACTTTGGAATCAGATAGCCGTTTACATTCACATATTCCATTTTCATTGTGTAACCCTTTCATTCTGCAAGCCTTCTGAAAAAGAGAGGTTGTTGTATGGCAAATTTTCTGCGCCGCCCTTTTTTCTTTTTCAGATGGTTTATTTATAGTATTTGATATAGTAATTACTAAGAGTATTTAATTATAGTAATTATAATACTACCTACATTACCGCCACTGCGCTTACCATAGGTGTGGTTACCACCGGTGCGGTTTTGTGGGTGGTGGTCATACCAGTAGGTACATTTTGTAGGGTATGGTTGGCTTTCGTCAGATTGGTGTTACTGATGTTTCCCTGTGCATCGTAATAAATCAGATACACACCGTTCCAACCGTTATTTGAATCACGCAGTTCGTACTCATAGCAGAATCGTCCGTGCTTGGCTGGACGAACGTGCGCAACCAAATAGCCGTTATTTTTCAGCATATCCCATGCGCGGTTAAAGGAGCGCTCGCCCTCAGTGCAGTGGTTCATCAGCCATTGCTTTGTCGGCGGCACTGCGGTATAATCAATACGGGCAGCAATCAAGGCATACAGCCCCTTAGCGCTCATGGATAAGCTATCGTTGAACAGCGCCTCATTCTGCACAACAGAATACCCTCGCGTTTTGCGGATAAAAGCGCCACTTTCGGCAGCAGAATTTGTATTTTTCACGGTAGAAACCTCCATAAAAGAAAAAAGACTTGGACTGAAATATAGCCAAATCTTCAAATTCTGTACAAATTTTTAATTTTCCATGTGTTGTGCCAAAAAGTGTTGCCCGAAAAACGATTGTTGCCTAAATGTTGCCCAAACAGCCACAGGCAACATATAAAACGAAATAAGTCAAAATATCAAAAACAAGCGTAAGAGCAGAAAACAGACGGTTCAACGCAAAACAGAATAAAGAGATATAAGACGAATACCTTGATGTACTTGACTCGAAATGCGATAGGGCGTTTGTAGCGCCGCCAGAGTTCAAATCTCTGAT
>OGZV01000967.1_pt1 | contig 29191 bp, 24 predicted proteins | sample 1576861 | NCBI WGS metagenome assembly OGZV01 (sample SAMEA3541501, study PRJEB24748) | human gut metagenome | biome: human gut; feature: human-associated habitat; material: faeces | place: China | collected 2012
ACGGATGCCTGGCTGGTGATGCTGTTTTATACGCTGCAACTGTACTTCGATTTCAGCGGTTATTGCGATATGGGGCGGGGCATTGCTCATATGCTTGGCATGGAGCTGCCGGTGAACTTCGATTCTCCCTACAAGGCGTCCAACATCATTGAATTTTGGAAACGCTGGCATATTACGTTGAACCGTTTCCTGAGAAAATATGTATACATTTCGCTGGGCGGCAACCGGAAAGGTACAACGCGGATGTATTTGAACTTATTTATTGTATTTCTGGTCAGCGGAATCTGGCACGGCGCAGGCTGGAACTTTGTCCTGTGGGGAGCGCTGCATGGTGCGCTGTATCTGGTTACTCGGGCATGGCAGCGAAAGCAGCCATGGCAGCTAAAGCAGCCACGGCAGCAGTGTGCGGCGGATGTGCATGCTCAAAGTGGAACGAAAAAATTCGACGTACTTTCTGTAGCCCAACATGTGCTTTGCGTCGCTCTGACCTTCCTGTTTTTGAACTTTACATGGATGCTGTTCCGTTCTGCAAATCTGTCACAGGCAGGTGAGTTTATCGGACGGTTAATCGGAGGTGGCTTTGCAGCTCCGGCGGTTCAGATCACAGAGGCGTTCAATTTGGAAGAGTTTTGGTATGTGATCAAGATTTTACATCTGGATCGTCTGCCGGGAAGCGAGCTGTACTTATGCTTTGTTTTTTTGGCAGTGGCGCTTTGGCTCGTCTTTTTTGCACGCAATGCGGGAGAGCGGGAAAAGAGCTTTGAACCGAATGGAAAAACGATGTTCGTGACGGCATTTTTGATGATCTGGTGTGTGGTGTCATTAAGCAGTGTAAGCAGCTTTTTGTATTATCGGTTTTAGAGGATGTTTGGCTTAAATTAAGGAGTAGTGTGAAAAATAAGCGTGATCGCTTATTTTTCACACTGCTATTTGTGCCGCAGGCGCCACAAAGTAGCTATGATCGCAGAGCAGAACTGGAAGTTCTGCTCGCGATTCCTTCGGCGCAAAGCGCCTGCGGAATGGAGATTACTATGACGGACAGGCATCCTTATTATGAATTTGAAAAAGATACTTATGAAATCGATGAATTTGACTGCTCGTCCATCTTTTTATTTGTAGGAAAAGAGCGTGCGCTGCTCCTGGATACAGGCTGCGGAATCGGTGATCTGAAAGGCGTTATCAGAAAAATTACCGATAAACCGTACATTGTGATTGCTTCCCACGGACATATGGATCATATCGGCGGGGCAGGCGCATTTGACGAGCTGTATATCAATCCGGCGGACAATTATTTTCTGGATGTATCCTTCGAAAAAATGCTGGAAAGCCGGAGAAATTATGCAGATTTTATCCGGAAGCGGGAGGATAAATATTATCCTTACAGCACAGAGAACGATATGCTTTGCTGGGAGAAAAAACCGAAGCTGCTTCCGCTATCCGACGGTCAGACATTCGATCTTGGAGGGCGTATCCTTACGGCATACAGTTGTCCCGGACATACCCCCGGTGAAATGGTTTTTATCGATTCGAAAACCAGGTATCTGTTCTGTGCCGATGCGTGTAACCGTAATCTTTTGCTGATACAGTCAGGTGACCATACGGAGGGAAGATATGTCAGTGTGGAAAAAGCTGCAAAGGCGATGGAACGGATTGTGTCGATGAAAGACCAGTATGATCATGTGATCAATTCTCATCATGATTATCGGGGCTTTGGCGCACCATTGGCGGATTATGTGGTCGATCAGGCGCTGGAATGCATGAAGAAAATTGTGGATGGAACCGCAGAAATCCGGGAGATTCCAGATCCGTTACAGCTGAATGCAACGAAAACGGTCGCTGTATACGGTGATGTTTTCATTACCTACAACAAGGAGGGCGTTTATGAAACAAGATAGCGCACCTTTCGATTGTCATGAATAAAAAAAGTGTAAAACTTATGATCCCAGCGGCAGCCAGACAATCGTTTTGGCGTCTCTGGGATTGTTTTGTCCGAAATGCAAGAGAGAGTATCTTGTAAATGTAAAACAATTTAAAACTCAAATTGTAAATGAGCCAGACGCTAAGACGCAGAGCTGATCCAAAAAGAAAAATGGATTGGTTCTGCGTTTTTTGTTATGGCGACGAGGAAAATGCACGCATTTATGCGGTGCATTTGACGACCGCTAATCAGAGCGAGATTCGCAGAGCGCATCTCGTCTCTGTTAATTAAGTATTGGAGCAGGTGTAATTGTGAATTTTTGCCGGGAGATTTGTATATGAAAGAAAGGATAGAAAGCAAACATGACAATACATTATGAAAAATTGCATGCTAAAAATTTTAACACATATTCACTGGATCATTTCGTGAGACATCAACGGGTAAGCGAATGTTGGCGCAACGTGGAGGGACAGTGGAAACTGATACCGATAGAATTTGAAAGAGGCAGACAGGCGGATAGCAATGGATATTGTAAATCGCTAGCCGGCATCTTCGGTTGCTATGTTCAGGCTAGTGCCGAAGAAAAAACTGCATAGGTCAAAAAAATTAAAATGGTTTACTTTCTCGCTTTTAAATCATATAATTAAAGCGTATAAGTAAAGTGCAGAGGTGAATAGAATGACTAAAAAGGAAAAAATTGAAAATTTTATTGAAAAATATAACGGTTATCTTATTACCTCTCTGGTATGTAGTGAAGATATTTCTAAGACCTATATTGCAAAATATATTAAGGAACATGGCATGGAGAGGGTCTCGAGAGGCGTATATATAGCGGATGATGTGTGGCCGGATGAGTTGTTCATTTTGCAACAAAGAAATGGTGCGATTATTTATTCCGGAGAAACAGCACTATATTTGCACGGTTTGACAGATAGGGAGTATTCATCTGTGTGTGTTACTGTGCCACAGGGATATAATGCGAGCCATCTTAAGGATAATGATTTTAATGTTTCGGTGAAATATGCTGCACCGGATTTATACAAAATAGGAATTTGTGAGATTGCATCCAGCAGTGGAAATTTGGTTAAGGTTTATGATCAGGAGCGTTGCATTTGCGATTTGATAAGGAATCGTAATAAGTATGAAGTACAAGTATTTCAAACGGCTATCAAGGAATATATGTCATCGAAGGACAAAAAGCTATCGCAGCTGATTGTATATGCGGATATGATGGAAATTCGAGATGAAGTGATGAAGTACGTGGAGGTGTTAGTGTGATTAGTTCATCAAGACAATTAAAAGATAAGGTAAGAAATATTTCGGATGGGAACAGTAATAAAGCGACTACGCCAATTCGAAATTTTATGATGGAAAGATTTTTGGAAAGAGTATCTGTATCATCATATCGAGATAATTTTATTCTTAAGGGTGGGATGTTGGTAGCGTCAATTGTTGGTGTAGATATGCGAGCTACGATGGATATTGATACAACAGTAAAAGCATTACCATTAAATGAGGCTGATGTACAGAGGATAATTGAAGAAATTTGTAACATCCCGCTGGAAGATAATGTTAAATTTCAAATTAAAAGCACAAGAACTATTATGGAAGAGTTTGATTACCCGGGCATTCGCGTAATGCTGGAAGATACGTTGGACAAGATGTTTTATACGATGCATTTTCTGCCACCTGTGAAAAGCGGAAAACTATTTTTAGCAAGGATAATATTGAAGTTACATTACATTTGATATCTGACGATTTGCAAATGGCAGAGCTTTGGGCGCAGTTTCAGAAAAGCAATTTTTACGTAGGAGATCTAGCGTGGAAAAATGTAATTGGCTATGTAGAGAATACGATGAAGAAGTATTTACTGTGATATGAGGCATATCGCAGACAGAGATTGGCGAAAAAGCTGATGAATCATGTGGTAAACCACTTTGAACGGTACGAAGCATACGCTTCATGATTACAGCCCGGAGATAGACAAGAATCTTACCATCCATTGCGATCAGCCTGAGCCCGGTTATTGTGCCTGTGTACTGCAGGTGGTAGATCGCTGAATTGACGGTGAGACATTGAAAGTATAAAAACAGCCATAATCCGGATATTTATCAGTGCTATGGCTGTTTTTAGAACATGGAAATCAGAAAGGAACGTATAGATATGAACGATAAGTCAAACACACAAGCTATGGAAACAGAAAAAATACCCCGTCTTCTGGCACGGCTGGCCATACCGGCTGTTGTGGCACAGATTATCAACCTTTTATATAATATTGTTGACCGTATTTATATTGGACACATTCCGGGCGTTGGTGCCGCAGCATTAACGGGTGTCGGGTTGTTTACACCGATCCTGATGCTGATCAATGCCTGTGCTATGCTTGCAGGGTCCGGAGGTGCTCCGCGCGCTGCGATTTCCATGGGAAAAAAAGACAATAAGACAGCGGAAAAGATTCTTGGAAACTGTTTTGTGATTCTCCTGCTTATGGCAGTTGCTTTGACTGTGCTGTTTTTTGCATTTGCACCACAGCTGCTGACGCTGTTTGGTGCAAGTGATCAGACACTTCCTTATGGAGTGGATTATGCAAGGATTTATATTCTCGGAAGTATTTTTGTTCTGATCGTGATGGGAATGAATCCCTTTATCACGACACAGGGATTTGCGAAGATCAGCATGATGACGACCGTGATTGGTGCTGTGATCAATATTATTCTGGATCCGATCTTTATCTTTGGATTTCATCTTGGAGTAAAGGGTGCTGCGCTTGCAACTGTTTTGAGTCAGGCTGTGGGTGCAATATGGATCCTTCGTTTCCTGTCAGGAAAGAAAACGATCCTGCATCTTAGAAAAGAAAACTTTAAATTGCAAAAGGAAATCCTCTTACCATGTCTTGCCCTTGGTATCTCTACCTTTGTCATGTTGTCCACAGAAAGCATTCTGTCTATCAGCTTTACCTCCAGCTTATCAAGATATGGCGGAGACCTTGCAGTAGGAGCGATGACAATTATTACAAGTGTCAGCCAGCTTGCAACATTACCGTTACAGGGAATTTGTCAGGGCGGACAGCCGATCATGAGTTATAACTTTGGTGCAGGAAACAGAGATCGGGTAAAAAAAGCATTTTTTACACAATTTACAGCTTGCACCGTTTTTACGGGATGTTTCTGGTTGATCATGCTTCTGTTCCCGAAGGGATTTGCAGGTATTTTTTCGAATAACACAGAATTGATCACATATACTGCATGGGCATTGAGAATTTATATGGCGGGCATATTCTCTCTTGGCTTCCAGGTTGCCTGTCAGCAGAGCTTCATGGCATTGGGACAGGCAAAGGTCAGCTTATTGCTTGCCTGCTTAAGAAAACTGATCTTGTTGATTCCGTTGATCTTTATCCTGCCGCATTTTATCCAGAACAAAGTATTTGCTGTCTTTTTGGCTGAGCCGATCAGCGATATACTGGCGGCGGCAATCACAACCGCAACGTTCTTTCATCGATTTCATAAAATTCTGGTCTGTCACACTGCACTGGTACACGAACCAGAAACTCCTTGACAAGAACCTCTATTTCCTGCTACATTTGGTATATAGACCAGATGAAGAAACCAAGATAGTCACATAGAATGAGGACGGGGCAAATGGCAACAAGTTTAAGCGAACCAACAAAGAAACGCATCCTGCAGGTATGCGTAAAACTCTTCCTGGAGCAGGGGTACAAAAAGACAACTATGGCGGAAATCATCGAGAAGTCCGGCGTGTCCAGCAGCAGCTTCCAGAACATTTTCCGTGCAAAGGACGGCGTGCTGACAGAGCTTGTGCAGTTCATGTTTGAGAATCAGTTTTCGATGGCAAGAAGTGCAGCAAGTGTAAAGCTTCCTCCCGTTTATGTCTACGCAGTGGAAACCGCGATCCAGATGACGCTCACAGAACTGAACGAGAACCTGCGGGAAATCTATCTGGAAGCATATACGCAAAAGGAAGCCTGCGAATACATTCAGAAGGAAACGGCGAAGGAGCTGTATCAGATTTTCGGATCCTATCAGCCGGAGCTGACAGAGCGTGACTTTTACGAGCTGGAGATCGGATCTGCAGGCATCATGCGAGGTTACATGGCGCATCCGTGTGATGCAGAGCTGACATTGGAGAAGAAGCTTCGCTTATTTTTCACGATGAGCCTTCGGGCCTATAACGTTCCAGAGGAAGAAATCGGGCGGGTGATTCGATTCGTGGAGGGACTCGATATCCGCACGATCTCTGAACAGGTGATGCAGAAGCTGTTCAAAGCACTTGCCATGCACTATGAATTTTCATTGCAGGGGATAATGTAAAAATGAAAAAGGAAAAGAGGGAGGAAACCCAATGAAGAGAAAAAAGCTGACAGCAAGTATGATCGCCCTGGTCATGAGCGTAAGCCTGCCCATGACAACCTATGCCGCCAACTGGTATCTGGAAGATGGCAGCGTTACGGTAAACGCAGACAATTCCGGACAGACGGTAACGCAGGGCGGCGGATCGGCTGTGCCGGATGAGGCTCCTGTGATTACGCAGCGGGAGAGCTCTGTAGAGACAGGAAACACAATTGCGATATCCACGTCTGATAATGCAGCTGCAAATGTGACCATTAAGGATATCAATATCAAAAGCAGCAATGATGCGATTGATGTGAAGGGAAGTTCCAGTGCCAACATTACACTGGAGGGAGACAACAAGATCTTCTCTGAAACCGGCTCTGCACTGCATGTTTCGGATGGCAATGTTACCATAAACGGAAGCGGTTCTCTGAAGGCCGAGATTCAGGATGAGCCTTTTGGCTATAACCATAATGCCAAAATCGGCAGCCATGAGAAGGAGGACATGTCCGGCAGCATCCATATTACAGGAGATGCAACCGTAAAAACAGATGACAATATAGCACCGGACTGCGGCGGAGACGGAGCAGGCATTGGCACCGGCGAAAATGGGGAAATGTCCGGAAACATTGTCATTGACGGAAATGCGCAGGTTGAAGTATCCAGTAATGACAGGGGTGCGGGCATTGGCTCCGGCGATGATGGTAACCTAAGTGGTAACATTATGATTGGCGGGAATGCACAGGTTTCGGCAACCGGTGCTGAAGGCAGCGCGGGCATCGGCACCGGAGATGACGGCAATTTCACAGGCAGTATCACCATGGATGGAAACGCAAGGGTTACTGCCAAAGCAGGCGGAGATCACAATGGTTCTGACGGCTCCGGTATCGGCACTGGAGATGATGGGGATTTTACCGGGACAGTTACCATAGGCGGAAATGCTGCTGTGATTGCTGCAGGCTCGGATGAAGGCTGCGGAATTGGCTCTTCAGATGGTGAGAATATGAACGGCATCATCATCATTCGGGATCATGCAAAGGTCACTGCCTACGCCGGAAATCAGGGCGCAGCCATCGGTTCAGAGGATGAATGGGATATGACAGGAAAGATTATCATTGTCGGCAACGCCATTGTGAACACCGGAATGGTAGATGATGCAGGAAATGTTCTTTCGAACCGTATCGGCTATATTGGTGACGGGCAAGACTCCAACCATAATAGCAGTAAGGGACATTATATCCTTGGACCGGACGTAACGATCAACAACCTGAGCGGCAGTGACACAGAAGCACTGAAGAAGTACGTCAATATGCACCTGGACAGCGAAGGAAATCCGACAAACCTGACGGAGCTGGATATCAGGGTGGAAAATGGAATTTTTAAGGCAGAAGCAACCGGTGCGGGCAGCGTAGAAAAGGTTCTCTACAATGGCAGCGAAACTGTACCTGTTGCTCCCGGAAGCTATCCGGTAACCTGCATAATCAAGATTGACGGAAGCGAAATGGAACTTCCGATCGGAACACTGGTAATACCGGAGCCGGCATCTCCCGGTGAAACCGGAGCACCTGTGGAATACAGAATGCAGACATCTGCATCAGAGCCGGTACAGGGAAATGGAAAAAGCACAGGATACAAGGCTCCCGTACAAGGACATTTTTATCAGGTAGTAGGTCAGGACGGAAAAGATATGATTTTTGCTACCGCGCAGAAGAAAGACGTGCTGGCAATTGCGACGGATTCCGATTTTGCCATGCTGACGGGAAAAATGGTGGACATCGAAGCACTCAGGAAACAGGGCGTGAGAAGAATTATTTTCGCTACAAAGAGAGCGACCTCGACCTTCCTTCTTTCGGAGCTTCTTGAAAAGAGGGCATATGGAGAAACCTGGAGTCTCATCCACGATGGAGGGAACGTTGCGTTTACTGCAGTCGAAAAGATGATGGATATAAGCAGCATCCTTACCCGGCTGCAAACAAAATAAAACGGATATAACAGGTACCGGTATTTGAAAACCGATAGGACTGGAATGTGTGGAGACCGTGCTTTGCAGACTTTGCACAGATGATTTTCCGGTAAATTTTATAGAAGGATATCAAAGGAATCCCGGCAGTGGTCAGACAGCAGTCCTGACGCTGCCGGGATTGTTTTACCCAAAAGTAACTGCAGGGGTGGATGATTGGACATTTGATATGGTATGATATAGACAAAGACATTGGAAACAATTTACAAAACGAATGGAGACTTTGGATCATGAATCTTGAATTTTGGATTCTGGACGGGATTCAAACCCTCAGAACCCCGGCAGGGGATGTGCTCATGCCGTTTATCACCAGCTTTGGAAACGGAGGTGTAATATGGATTGTACTTACAGTTATTTTGCTCCTGATCCCGAAAACGCGAAAAACCGGTCTGATCCTGGGAGCAGCATTGATTCTGGACGGGATACTCTGCAATCTGCTTCTGAAAAATCTGATGAGAAGGATCCGCCCCTGCGATATCAAGGATGCCGTCAGGCTTTTGATTCCGTATCCGTCGGATTATTCCTTTCCTTCGGGACATACTGCAGTGTCCTTTGCCGCTGCATCGGCGCTCTATTTTGCAGGGGAAAAGTACCTGTGGAAGACAGCACTGGTTTTGGCAGCTTTCATTGCATTTTCCAGAATGTATTTGTATGTACATTATCCAACGGATATTCTGGGTGGAGCGCTTCTGGGAATCCTGTGCGGATATCTCGGATGCCGGATCGTGCAGAAAACAGAACAATATAAAAGGAAGATATAAGGCTATGAGCTATCAATTTTGGGGTTGGGAGCATGCAGATGCTCCGGCAATAACAGAAGAATATCCGGGGATCCATAACCCGCGACAGCTGTATGACGCACTGTCAAAGCTCTGGTGTGCAGATACCTGTGCACCGCGGATGCGGAAAGACTGGACAAGGGAAAACCCTACCTTGGGGCAATGTTCCATTACCGCTTTTCTTGCCCAGGATATTTTTGGAGGAAAGGTATACGGAGTTTTACGTCCGGGCGGGAATTATCATTGTTATAATGTAATCGGGGACTGGCGGTTTGATCTGACCAGCGAGCAGTTTGGAGGGGAAGCTTTGGATTATGAAAAGAATCCGGAGCAGTTCCGGGAAGTACATTTTGCCAAAGAGGAAAAAAGGCAAAGATATGAAGCCTTAAAGGCTGCCTTAAAAACGTATTGCAACGCCGGAAACTGTGAAAACGAATTTTGGGGATAAGCTTTTATAAGCTTACGGTGCGGATGCATCAGAAGGGAGGGAAAATGAAAAAGAGAAGGCTTATTTCTGTATTATTGTGTATTTCCTTATTTTTTGCCGGAGGCTGTGGACAGAAGACAGCAGAGAAACAGCCGGAGATACAGGAAACTGCAGAGCAGACAGCAAAAGAGACACACAAGGCAGAACGGGGAACCAGGCAGGAATCCGTGCAGGGAAACACGCCTGAGGCCGGGCAGGAAGAAGCTGTCACGGTAACTGGTGCGGCGGCAGCTTTGCCAATGCTTGTCGATTATGATTATGAGGCAGAATATGATCAGGACAGCTATGAAACCCTCATCAGTGTTGAAATACCGAAGATCCTGGTTATAGAGGAAGGGCATGATGCGCTTAGCGCTTCCCTGGAGGAATGGAACCAGAAGACTTACAAAAGTCAGATGGGGGCCTACAAAAATGTAATTTCGGATAACAGGGAGCTTTGGGATGAGGGAGTGGGAATGACAGAGCTTTCGATCGAAGGAAATATTACCTTCACCAGAGCCGATTCCCTTGTTTTGAGTTATTATATGGACACCAACGAATGGCTGGGAGGGGCACATCCCTACAGCTTCAAGGAGACCTGTAATTATGACGTAAAAACCGGCAAGGATTTGAAGCTTTCCGATGTGGTGTCCGATTACGATACCTTTTATAAAGAGGTATGCGCAAAGCTGGAAGAAAGGAAAGACGAATACGGCTTCTATGAGGATTATCCGGATACCGTAAAAAATGTATTCTATGGCGATAAAGAGGAATACGGGGAGCCCTTGTGGACACTGTCAGGGGATGGCATTACCGTTTATTTTAATACGTATGTGCTGGCACCCTATGCGTCAGGAGAACAGGCCGTAAGCTTGTCCTTTATAGAATATCCGGAGCTGATCCGGAAACAATATCAGAAACATTCGGATCAATGGGCGATTCCGATCGCAGAAGATGAAATGTGCCTGGTGGATCTGGATGGAGACGGTGCAGAGGAGGAAATTTCCTATTCTGCAGACCGGGATGAGTATGATTATGCGGACTCTATCGTGATTCATTGCGACGGCAACAGCTATGATACGGCGATGTTTATGGACTCCGATTATTATGGCGGATGTGGCTACAGCGCCTCTGGATATCTGGTCCGGACACAGAACGGGAAAACATGGCTGTATCTGGAAACAATGGGAGAAGGTGACGGTAAATATCTGCAGATTTTTGAACTGATGAAAAACGATGTGAGATTTGTAACAGCAGATTATCTGGGAATTGATCCGAATCAGCCCTTTGACCCGGAGAGCTTTGTGCTGAGCAAACGCTTTGATATTCTTGGAACCTATGAGGCTTACAAGAAATTCCATGTAGAGGAAGATGGAATTCCGAAAACAGAGGATTTGCTGTGGACAATTGTTTCCACTTATACAGACTGGAAAGTGGAGCTGACCTCGTCCATTGATATGGAGCTGTCTGTGCGGGAGGCGAATACAAAACGCGGCAGCGGACAGAAAGAGACGCTCCCTGCCGGAACGCATTTTGTCCTTCTGAAAACAGATGGCGAAGCATATGCGGAAGCAATACTGGATGACGGAAGAATTTGCGAGTTTGAGTTGGAGCATCCTTCCGAAGAGGAATGGGAAGGAAGAATTAACGGTGTTTCCATCAGTGACTGCTTTGAGTATGTGCCGTATGCCGGATAAAGGATCCGGCTCTGCATCAGGGATTTCAGGAGGAATTTATGTTTATAAGACCGGACAATACCTATAATGATATCAGGGAGAAGTCGCTGATGCAGTGGCTGGATGAAATGGAGCAGCATTCCGATGTGGCGGTGCGCGGCGGAGTAAAGCTGACCCGGGAATATGTGCAGCATCTGCAGGAGGAAATCAGACGACTGGAGGAAGAAAATCAGCTGAAGGCGCAGTATCTGAAAAAAATGAAGGAGAAACACTGTAAATAATAATAGTAATAATTATTGTTATCATATTGACGATGGGATAGGATTCAGCTATAATACAAATAAAGAAATAGACGGGAGGAATCAAAATGAATAAAGAAGCGATGTATAAATTAAGCTATGGATTATTTGTTTTAACCGCGAAAGAAGGAAAAAAGGATAACGGCTGCATCATCAATACGGCAATTCAGGCAGCGTCTGCGCCGAATCAGCTGAGTATCTGTATAAATAAGGCGAATGCGACTCATGATATGATTGTGAACACGGGGAAATTCACGGTCTCAGTCCTCAGTCAGGCAGCAGATTTTGAGCTGTTTAAACGGTTCGGTTTTCAGTCCGGCAGGGATGTGGACAAGTTTGAGGGATACGAAGCCTGCAGGCGTAGCGAAAATGGAATTTATTATGTGACAGAGGGCACAAATGCATATATTTCGGCAAAGGTAGATCATATGGTAGACCTCGGCTCCCATACGATGTTCATCGGAGAGATCACGGATATGGATGTTTTGAGCAAGGATCCATCTGTAACCTATGAATATTATCTAAAGGAGATCAAGCCGAAGCCGGAAGCGGTCGGAAAGACTGAGAATGGTCAGACTGTGTGGCGCTGCAAGATTTGTGGATATGAGTATGTCGGGGAAGTGCTGCCGGAGGATTATGTATGTCCGATCTGCAAACACCCGGCGTCAGACTTTGAAAAGATCGTTCGCTGAAAAATATCAGGAAGGGCGGATAATTAGTTGTGCAGCGCTGTTTTCTTAAAGCTTCGAAAAGCGAAACCCATACAAAACGGCGTTGCGTGGAAAGACAGAAAGATCAGGAGGAAATATCAATGGCGATAAATAGTAGAAAAGTAGCAATGGTAGGATGCGGCTTCGTAGGTTCCTCTTCTGCGTTTGCTCTGATGCAGAGCAAGCTGTTTTCCGAGATGGTGCTGATCGATGCGGATCAGAACCGGGCAGAGGGAGAGGCTCTGGATATCAGTCATGGGATGGCATTTGCAAGCCCGATGAAAATATATGCAGGAACCTATGACGACGTTTCGGATGCAGCCATCATTGTGATCACAGCGGGAGCGAACCAGAAGCCGGAGGAAACACGGCTGGATCTGATCCAGAAAAATGCAAAGATCATGCGATCGATTGTCGGTGAGATCAAAAAGCGGGATTTTGAAGGCATTTTGCTGATCGTTTCCAACCCGGTGGACATCCTGACCTATATTGCGCTGAAGGAATCGGGCTATCCCGCGAACCGCGTCATCGGCTCCGGAACCGTTCTGGATACCGGAAGATTCCGGTATGAGCTTGGGGAGCATCTGGATGTGGACAGCAGAAGCGTGCATGCCTATATCATCGGCGAGCATGGGGACAGTGAACTGGCAGCATGGAGCGATGCCCGGGTCGGCGGACTCAAGATCAGCGATTTTTGCGAGTTGCGCGGACATTTTAACCACGAAGATTCGATGAAGAAGATCTTCGATCATGTGAAAAACAGCGCATATGAAATTATTTCCAAAAAACACGCAACCTACTACGGCATTGCAATGGCGGTGGTCAGAATCTGCTCAGCGATTGTGCGGGATGAGAAGTCGATCATGCCGGTATCAAGCCTGATGACCGGGGAATACGGTCTCTACGATGTGGTACTCAGCATTCCGGCAGTGGTGGATGCAAACGGAATTGAAACGGTTGTGCCGATCGAGCTGAGCGAAACCGAGCTCCTGGCGCTGAAAAAATCCGCAGAAATTTTAAAGGGCATTATCAAAGATAATGTATAACCGGGCAGTATTTGCTATTTTGTGGCGGGATTTCCTATGGTACAATAAAAGAGAATCCGGCAGGCTGATGTTCCTGAAAAAGGATATCACCTGCCGGTTTTTGGTTTACGACAGTGGGATGGAATAGTTAAAAAATACGAAAGAGGAGAGAACGCACATGAACAAATTTATTTATCAGAAAGACTATCCAGTCGTGCAGACAAAAGAAGGGGCACTGCGGGGATATGAATGGAAGGGAACCTGTATTTTTAAAGGAATTCCGTATGCGCATGCACAGCGCTTCCGGAAACCGGAACGGGTAAAGCCCTGGGACGGAGTCAAAGAGGTACAGTCCTATGGCTATGTGAGCCCGCTTTTGCATCCGGAACAGCCGGGCGGAAATGGAGAAATGATGGTTCCGCATATGTACTGGCCGGAAAAAGAGGATTGCCAGAACTTAAATATCTGGACGCCGTCCATTCGGGATGGCAGGAAACGTCCGGTTATGGTATGGCTGCACGGCGGCGGATTTTCAGCGGGATCTTCCATTGAACAGCTCGCTTATGACGGAGAAAATTTAAGCAGATCCGGAGATGTTGTTGTCGTATCGGTGAATCACAGGCTGAATGTGCTGGGATATCTGGATTTGTCTCCCTTTGGAGAAAAATACCGGGATTCCGCGAATGCAGGAAATTTGGATCTGATTGCAGCTCTGGAATGGATCCGGGATAATATTGAAGGGTTTGGCGGAGATCCGGAAAATGTAACCCTGTTTGGCCAGTCCGGCGGCGGGGTAAAGGTCTGGTCACTTTTACAAATGCCGGAAGCGGATGGTTTGTTTCATAAGGGCATTATTGAAAGCGGCGTAGTAGATCCGGATCTTCTCGGCGATGCAGAGGACGGGAACGGAAGAGAGATTGTCAAAGCAATGCTTGCAGAGCTGGGTCTGGAAGAAAAAGATGTTGATCAATTGGAAACCCTTCCTTACGATCAGCTTGCGCAGGCTTATGAAAATGCAGCACCGAAGGTTGCACAAAAAGGCGAATATGTCGGAAATCATCCGCACAAAAATCAAAGTTATTTCGGAGATGCGATCAAACATGGATTTCGGGAAGAAACGAAAAAAATTCCGCTGCTGATCGGCACTGTGCTTGGAGAATTTGATTTCGGACCGGCGATTTCCGGAAAATACGAATTTACCAGAAAAGAAGTGGAAGAAAAAGTAAGCGATGCATTGGGAGAAGAAGGAATTGAGCTGATAGATGAATTCCTGAAAATCTACCCGGATAAAGCGCCGATTGATCTTCTGTCAGTGGATACGATCTTTCGGGAACCGACAATCCGGTTTATCAAAGAGCGGGTAAAGTGTCCGGACAGCAAGATTTATTCTTTTCAGTTTACCTATGAATTCCCGATGTTCGATGGAAAAATTGCATGGCACTGTTCGGAAATCCCCTTCGCTTTTCATAACATCGATAAGGTTCCGGTGTGCAATTGCGGGGAGGAAACAAATCGGCTGCAGGAGCAGATTTGTCAGGCATGGGTAAGCTTTGCAAGGACTGGGAAACCGGAAATTTCCGGGATAGAATGGCCCGCATGTGCCGATGGCGATGAAGCGGTAATGATGCTCGATAAGGAATGCAGAATCAGGCATAATCCGGATCATGAGTTGGTCAACCGTCTGAAAAAACTGCAAACTGCGGAACACTCTGTAGAAAACGTTCAGCACTGAATAACAGTCCTTATCGAAAAAGGAACTTCATGAAATCCTTCTTTTCTATCAGGAAAATTTGGGGAATCCGACATCATTTTTTTTCGTAGGAACTATTGTTTATGAGAGTGCCAAATGTTAGATTCCTCAAAATACATTAGGTTTTTTGTTGAATTTTGAAACGTAGAATAGTATAATCAAAAACGAGTTGTCAGAATTATAACAAGGAAACCTGAAAAGTAAAATTGCATGAGGAGGAATCTGTTATGCTGAACTGGAACAATTTGGATACACTGGCTTCTTATCAGGAGCTGGAAAAAGCAGAGCGTATCAATCTGGCGGAAGTGATGTCCGGAGAAAATGGCGCGGAGCGTGTAAAAACCTACAGCACCCCGATCGTGGATGGTCTGACTTTTAATTATGCGGCAAAAGCAGTCGATGACAATGTGCTCGCAATTCTGGACAAGCTTGCCAAAGAGGCTCAGCTGGTAGAAAAATATGAGTCATTGTACAATGGCGCAGTTATCAATACAGGAGAGAAGCGTCTGGTTCTGCATCAGCTGACACGTGGACAGCTGGGCGGCAAGGTTGAGGCAGACGGCGTAGATAAGCGCGAATTTTATGTAACACAGCAGAAGCGGATCGCAGAGTTTGCCAATCAGGTACATGCCGGTGAAATCACCAACGCTGCAGGCGAGAAGTTTACAACAGTTGTACAGATCGGTATCGGCGGAAGTGACTTAGGCCCCCGTGCCATGTATCTTGCAATGGAGAACTGGGCAAAGAAAAACGGTGCATTCAAGATGGAAGCAAAATTCATCAGCAACGTTGACCCGGATGATGCGGCTGCAGTTTTAAATTCCATCGATGTAGAGCATTCCCTGTTCGTGCTGGTTTCCAAATCCGGTACGACACTGGAAACTCTGACCAACGAATCCTTTGTAAAGGATGCGCTGGCAAAGGCAGGACTTGATGCATCGAAGCATATGATCGCAGTTACCAGTGAGACTTCTCCTCTGGCAAAGAGTGAGGATTATCTTGCAGCATTTTTCATGGATGATTTTATCGGCGGACGGTATTCTTCCACCTCTGCAGTTGGCGGTGCAGTATTATCTCTGGCATTCGGACCGGAAGTATTCGCACAGTTTCTGGAGGGCGCAGCAGAGGTTGACCGCAGAGCGACCAACAAGAACCTGCTGGAGAACCCGGAAATGCTGGATGCACTGATCGGTGTATATGAGCGTAACGTGCTGGGCTATCCCGCAACAGCTGTATTGCCCTATTCCCAGGCGCTGAGCCGTTTCCCTGCACATTTACAGCAGATGGATATGGAATCCAATGGTAAATCCGTTAACCGCTTTGGTGAGCCTGTGAATTATGTGACAGGTCCGCTGATCTTTGGTGAGCCCGGAACCAACGGACAGCATTCCTTCTATCAGCTGCTGCATCAGGGAACCGATATCGTTCCGCTGCAGTTTATCGGATTTAAGGACAGCCAGATCGGCACGGACGTTGTCATTCAGGGCAGCACCAGCCAGCAGAAGCTGTGCGCAAACGTGGCTGCACAGATCGTTGCATTTGCCTGCGGTAAGGCAGATGATAACCGCAATAAGAATTTCGAAGGCGGACGTCCTTCCAGCATTATCATCGGCGACCAGCTGACCCCTAAGACTCTGGGTGCACTGCTTGCACATTTTGAGAATAAGGTTATGTTCCAGGGCTTTGCATGGAATGTAAACAGCTTCGATCAGGAAGGCGTACAGCTGGGTAAGGTTTTGGCAAAACGCGTACTGGCCCATGAGACAGACGGTGCGCTGAAGGTATATAGCGACCTGCTGAATATCTGATAGGCTGACTGTGACTTTTCATAGGATAAGAAGGTAGTATTGTGCCCGCGCCTACGCCCGCTGGTGAGCGGTGCTCTGGGTACGCGGGTGATGTGCCAGAGAATGGCACGGCGCTGAGACATGCGAACAGTGTGTCCACATCCTGGATAAGAAAAGATAAAAAATAAAACTGGCGTGCTGCCGGTGGAAACCATTGGAATCCACTGACAGCGCGCCAGTTTTTTGATGCGAACAACTTTCGCGCCCGCACAGCGGCGGATCCAAAATCCTCCGCTGCATGCTTTTCTTAACTTACGCGGTTTGCTTATTTCCCGCGATCTGCTTGATCACATACAGCGTTGCAACCATCAGGGCAAAGCCGATCACCAGCATAATCAGGGCATTGCGGACGAATCCGGCGATCAGGTAGGTGACGAAGGAAACAGCTGCAACGGTGATGACGTAGGGCAGCTGCGTGGTGACATGGGTGACATGCTCACACTGTGCACCGGCGGAAGCCATGATCGTCGTATCGGAGATAGGGGAGCAGTGGTCGCCGCAGACAGCGCCGGCCATGCAGGCGGAGATGGAGATAATCATCAGCTGCGGGTCGGTGTTCTGGAACACTGCAACAACGATCGGGATCAGGATACCAAAGGTTCCCCAGCTGGTTCCGGTGGCAAAGGCAAGGAATGCACCGATCAGGAAGATGATGGCAGGCAGGAGCGCCATCAGGTTTCCAGCTGCCTGGCTGATGGTACCGGCAACAAAATCCGCAGCGCCGAGGCTGTCGGTCATGGCCTTTAAGGTCCAGGCAAAGGTCAGGATCAGGATTGCGGGAACCATTGCCTTGAAACCGTAAGGCAGACAGTCGCAGCATTCCCGGAAGCTCATAATCCGGCGCAGGCAGTAGTAAAGAATCGTGAGCAGCAGGGCAAAAATACTGCCGAGGGCAAGTCCAACGGAAGCATCGCTGCCAGCGAATGCGGAAACGAAATCGACGCCGGAGAAGAAGCCGCCGGAATACAGCATACCGAGGACACAGCAGACGATCAGCACGAGAACCGGTAGAATGAGGTCGAGCACACGGCCATTGGGGTTCTCAAAGGTCCGCTGGGTGTCTTTTTCTTCCTTGCTGTCGGAGAACAGATCGCCCTTTAAAGCATTTGTCTCATATTTTGCCATCGGGCCGTAATCAAAGTTCCATACGGTAATCAGAATCATCATGGCGATGGTGAACAGTGCATAATAGTTATAAGGAATTGCGCGGACAAAGATGGAGAAACCGTCTTCGCCTTCTACAAAGCCGCTGACTGCAGCGGCCCAGGAAGAAATCGGCGCGATGATGCAGATCGGTGCTGCGGTTGCGTCGATCAGGTAAGACAGCTTTGCGCGGGATACCTTATGGCTGTCTGTGACGGGGCGCATAACGCTGCCGACAGTCAGGCAGTTGAAATAGTCATCAATAAAAATTAAAATGCCGAGGGCAATGGCAGAAAGCTGTGCACCGACTCTTGTTTTGATTTTTTTCTGGGCCCAGCGGCCGAACGCAGCGGAGCCGCCGGCACGGTTCATCAGGCTGACCATTGTGCCGAGGATAACCAAAAAGATCAGGATGCCGACGTTATAGCTGTCGGACAGCACACTGATAAATCCGTCTTCGAGAACATGCATGGTCGTTCCTTCAAAGGAAAAACCGGAGTATAACAAACCTCCCATTACAATTCCTAAAAATAAGGAACTATAAACTTCTTTTGTGATCAGTGCAAGACCAATCGCGATGATGGGAGGCAGCAGCGCCCATGCGGTTGCATAAACGGACGGAGTGTAAGCTTCTTCCCCTGCTTCTGCTGCGAAAACAGACAGCGGGCTGAATGCAGCTGCGGTCAGAACGAGCAGAAGAGTTTGCCAGAGCCTTGCAGGCAGTTTGAATGGTTTCATAATCTTTCTCCTTTACAAAAAAAACGTAGATGCGGCGCTAATCTTGCCACATCTACGGTCTTTTTCCTCTTTTTGGCAATATCAGATAGCGCTCCACATAATTGTGACAGTCTGCAGCATATTCTGATGCAGCCCAGGGAAGCATCCCGGACGGATAAATCCCTTCGGCGGAATCCCCTTTCTTATGCAGGCAGCTGTCCTGAGCGTTCTCCTGCACGGTACTGATGAAGTCCGCGCCTCTATCGTGTTTTGTTACGGCAGATTGTACGATAATTTGTCGAAGAAAAGCATACAATCTGCTTATACGGGCATTCTAACACTCTATATTGGAAATAGCAATAGAAAAATCGGATGTCGCTCACGCATTTGCAATCCGCGGCATCGATTTGCTTTCGCGGGATAAGTCTGCCCGGATATATTTTAAAAGAAGGTCGTTTTTCAAGTCGGCGTACTGAGGCTGCGCCCAGAGGTTATTGAGCTCCTGCGGGTCTTCCTCGAGGTCATAAAGCTCTCCGGTGCCGTCTTCCTGATAGACAACGAGCTTATAGCGGGAATCGACATAGGCACGTTCCTGGATTGTCGTCGGTTCATGATGATGCTCGGCAAGAATGCAGCTGCGCAGCGTATCGACGGAGCCGTCCCAAACGGGCTTTTCGCTGATGCCGGTCATGTGGTACGGAATGGGCAGACCGAGGCAGTCCAGAAAAGTTGGAGCGATATCGACGAGCGACTGCAGGGAGTCCGTCGTTGTGCCGGGCGCGATCATGCCGGGGCAGCGTGCGATCAGCGGGACGCGCAGCAGGTCTTCATAGAGGAAAGGTCCTTTTGCATAAAGACCGTGCTGACCGAACAGATTACCGTGGTCGGTTGTAAAGACAACGAGCGTATCCTCTGTGAGTCCGAGCGCGTCGAGGTGGTCGAGGATTTTGCCGATATATTTGTCCATCAGGGAAATCATACCGTAGTAAACTTCCATATCGCGGCGGGGATTGCGGTCGGTGCGGACATGGCTGTGCATGCCGTGCATCAAATAGCCGCTTTCTTTATAGGAAGAAAAGTCGGGATGCTCCTGCTGGGTCAGCTGGTGCTGGCGGGGGCTGTTTTCATGCTCGCCGGGCACGACAGACGGAAGGGTAAGTTTTCTGCCCTGATACATGGTGTCCCATGGGGACGGAGCAAGATAGTCGGGATGCGGATCGAAAAAGCTCGACCATAAAAAGAACGGTTTACCGTCTTTTTTATACTGATCCAGCATTGCACAGCTGCGTTCCGCGATCCAGGCGTCGTAGTGATATTCTTCCGGGAGATCCCAGTGATATTTTTGCGCAGGATCCATTGTTCCGGTCGGGGCGGTAAAGTAATCGCGCCAGTTTTTACAGCCCTTTTCTTCTATCCAGAGCGCGTAATGCTGACCGACGAGAAATTCATTCGTGTGATTTCGGGCAAGCTCTATATGATTAAAACCATAGAATGGACCGTGGAAATCTTTCCAGAAATCCAGATCCTGTAAAAGCGGTTCGGATTCCAGGGAGGGATATTTTTCGGTGGAGTTGATTGGCTGGAAATGCGCCTTGCCGATCAGGGCAGTTTCGTAGCCTTCTTTATTTAAATAATCGCCGATCGTCGGAACGCATTCGGGCAGCTTGGTGCCGAGCGTCCACGCGCCGTGCTGGGAAGGATAAAGCCCTGTAATCAGGGAAGCACGGGTCGGCGTGCAGGTCGGATTGGGGCAGTATGCGCGGGAAAAAAGCATGCCCTGCCTTGCCAGACGGTCGAGATTTGGCGTTTCGATCTCCGGATTGTTGATGCCGATCGTGTTGTAATGCTGCTGGTCACTTGTGATGAGTAAAATATTTTTACAGCCCATGAAAGAATACCTCGCATTTTGTCAGGATAAGTCCGTTGGCTTCATTTTACGCTGTGCATTGGGAAAAGACAAGCAGACGGCGTACAAAATCGTCCATTGATTTCCGGTCTGTCGGGAAGTATAATAAAAAACAGAGCGTAAGCAAAAAGGCAGGAGACAGATCATGAAAACAGCAATTGTGTACGCATCCACCCATCATGGGAATACGAAGAAGCTGCTGGACGCAATCGCGGCGGCATATGAGGTGGATCTGATTGACGCGGTAAAGGTTCCGGAAAAGGATTTGAACCGATACGACAGGATCGGATTTGCATCCGGTATTTACTATTCGAAATTTCATCAGGCGGTATTGAATTTTGCGGCAGTCAATATGCCCCAGAATAAGCAGACCTTTTTTATCAGCACCTACGGAGGCAAAGCGGATTATACTTCGATCGAAAAAGCGCTGACAGCCAAAAACAGCGTCCTTCTGGGAAAATATGGCTGCAAGGGCTACGATACGTTCGGGCCGTTTAAACTGATGGGCGGTCTTGCAAAGGGACACCCGGATGAGGCGGATATTGCCGGTGCAGTGGCATTTTATAAAGAGATTACAGAAGAAAAATAGTGCCGGCATGACGGGATGCACGGAGCGATTGAAAACAGGCAGTGCTGTCAGATTATGACGGAATGCGCAGCCGGGCAGCGCGGCAGAAATGGAGACAGATATGAATATTGCAGTATATTGCGGCTCAGCGTCGGGCAACCGCCCTTCCTTTACGGAAGGTGCAAAAGCACTCGGCAGCTGGATCGCCCAAAACGGGCATACCCTTGTTTACGGCGGCTCCCGCACGGGACTGATGGGCGCGACAGCGGACGCGGTTTTAGCAGGCGGCGGCAAGGTCATTGGCGTGATTCCCGATGTGAAGCTGATTCAGGAACGGCGCCATCCGGGGCTGACAGAGTGCATCGAGACAAAGGATATGGCGGAGCGCAAGCAGAAAATGATCGAGCTTGCGGACGCTTATGTGGCGCTGCCGGGAGGACCGGGAACGCTGGATGAGATCTCAGAGGTCATCTGCCTGGCGCGGCTTGGAATCGAAAACAAGGCGTGCGTGCTGTTTGATACCGACGGCTATTATCAGGCATTGAAGAAGATTTTTGAGGAGATGGTGGAAGTCGGATTTTCGGAAAAAGAAGACTTCAAGCGGGTTCTGGTATCCGCAGATCTGGACGAAGTTGGACGCTTTATCGAACAATAGAACAGCGTGCCAAAAGAGATACTGCAGCGTAGACGGAGACGAGCGAGGTTCCGGTCAGGCGCTGCAGTTTTTTTCTTGTGAAAACAGGTGGATCGGGTTATCATGGAACTATCACAAAAGGAGAGACGCAATGTCGCAATAGCGATTGCAGAACGGAGGATGTTATGTGGGACAGTATGATAGAAATGATGGAGCTTGTGATGCAGCACATTGTAGAGATTGCGATTCTGTGCTTTGAATTTATCGGAGTTGTTGTCATTATTATTTCCGGGGCAAAAGGGTTCTGGAATTATGTGCGCAGAAAGCCGGAAATGAAAATTACGCTGGCGCAGGGGCTGGCGGTCGGGCTGGAATTTAAGCTCTGCAGCGAAATTTTAAAGACGGTTATTGTGCGGGAATGGAAAGAAATCCTGACAGTTGCCGGTATTATCGGTCTGCGCGCCGCATTGACCTTCCTGATTCACTGGGAGATTAAGGAAGAAGTCAGGGAAGAGAATGGGAAGAAAGAAGAAAACAGTTTTGGAAAGGAATGTGGATGATAACCAGATCCAACATCGTAGAATTTTTTGAACAATATAAAAGAAATCTGGAACGGGAGGAAGCGCTCAACGAAGCGGTTTTAGATGCGGAGGATCAGGAAGTCTGGATGGAGAACCTGCGGGCAAAATCCAGAGGGCTCCGGCAGATTTATGTGGAGAACGAGGCGCTTTTGAACCTGTATCTGCGTCCGTTTCTGGAACAGGAGAGCAGGCTGACAAAGGAACTGGCGGCGGAATTTTTAAAGGGACTGGTTGATCTGGGGGAACAGGGTGTCTGCGACCGGTTGGTGTGCATCCGGACGGGAAAGCTGCTGCGGCGCTTTTTTGAAAAGGAAAACGACAGGGACAGTCTGCTGATCACGGTGCATGTGCTGGGAAATTTTTACAGCCAGTTTAGCATGCAGAAGGATTACGAGGACGCGGCGGCGTGTTTTGATGTGGAACGGAAACAGCTGGCGCATTATGCCGAGATTGAGGACTGGAATGTCCGCAGGCGGGTGTTATTTGCTTTCTATAATTATGCCGTGATTTTAGTAAACGGCAGACAGTGCTACGAAAAAGAGCAGGAGACGAGCTACAGGCATCAGTACGATATTATCCGGGCGGCGGATGAGGCGATTGCAGCCTATGACAATCCGGTTGTGCGCAGCATGGACGGGGACAAATACGATCTGGACGGGTTGAAGGAAGAGCTGCTTTATGATGTATTCGGCAACTGGATCTGCGGCTGCGACCAACGAAACGACATGATTCCGGAGATGCTGGAGCGCTGCTGTAGGCTGCTGGATGGTCTGTATCAGGACGCCCTGAAGGAGAGCCTTCAGGCGCATCCCGGAAAGGGCGAGGACAGTCTGGAGGTTGCCAGCGGGATTCAGGACGAGATTTATTGCAATTACTGGAAAGCGAAAGTTTATCTGGGGAAAATCGGTCTGGAAGAATATCTCCATAAAATGATGGAATATTTTGAAGCAACCAGAAATGATTTCGGGGATGAAACGACTGCGATTGTGGACAGCCGCGGCTATCAGATCAACATGTACCATCTGGTCAATCTGGCGGGGACGCCGGGGCTTGCAGAGCATACAGAGCTTCTGGAAAAGGTTGGACAGTTCATTTTGCCGCGTTTTACGGAATTTGTAGAAAAGCTTCCGCGAAACGATAGGGCAACCTTTGTCAACGGCACAGTTCGAAACGCCCTGATGGAGCTGTTTCGGACGTTGGGGACGAAGCGCGTGGACGCCTATTATTTCCTGAACATGCTGATGAACCGGGATGAGATATCGCTGATGCATTCGATTTTGGTGGAGCGTCTGGCACTGGTACTTCTGCGTCATGTTATGGATGAAAAACCGGAACTCCTGGTAGGAATACGCAACACGGCAAATGTCGTCGAAGTGCTGGAAAAGCGCGGCGAGTTTGAAAAATTTGTTTCGGATACGGCGCTCTTTTATGATATCGGAAAATTAAATTACCTCGAGCTGATTCTTTTGCAGAACAGGCGGCTGGAGCCGGAGGAAATGGAGCTTCTGCGGGAGCATTCCAGAGAAGGCTATGAGATGCTCAAAAAGCTGAATTTCGACCCGGAGCTGTGTGATGTTGCGCTTGGGCATCATAAATCCTATGACGGAAAGCACGGCTACCCGGCGAATTTCGACCATACGGCGTCGTCCGCGCAGTTTATGATCGACCTGTTTCGGATCTGCGACCGGATGGAGGCGGCGACGGACGAGATCGGACGTGTGTACCGCCAGAACCGGGGGATAGAGGTGTTCTGGGAGGAATTGAAGCTGGGCGCAGGCTATCTGTATCAGCCGCAGCTGGTGGAGATGATCTTGAATGACGATGGACTTCGGGGAGAGCTGAGTTATCTGTGCAGCGGCGGCAGAATGGCAGTTTATTACAGCGCCTATCATGATTTTGTCGGAGGGCGTGTGGAAAAGAAACCGAACGTAGGAGCGGGAGCCTTTGCGGAAGCGGAGCTGCTTCATCAGGAGCAGGCGGGAACGGCAAATATGCTTCTGGCAAATATTCAGGAGGAAAATCGCGGACAGCGTCAGGTGTTGGCGTCCCTTGCGAAATCCACCATTCTTCTGGCGCGAATCTGTCTGGACGAGGATCATGTGTATCTGGTGCATCATATCGACGATCCGGTGTTGGAGGGACTGCAGGAGGGAACCTTTCAGGAATTTGCGGACAGTATTGTGAACCAGTGTGTGCATCCGGACGATCTGCAGCAGGTAAAGCGCCTGAGGGATTATGGCGTGCTCGGGGAACGTCTGATGTCCATGGACGGAAGCTTCGAACTGGAAATCCGGGTTTGGACAAAGGACCATTACCGCTGGATGCGTCTGCAGTTTGTGATGGCGGAGGAAAAAAACGGCTCGCCCCAGGTTGTCGTTTTAAGCGTCCGGGATATTGATACAGTCAAAAAGCAGCAGGAGCAGTTAAAAGAGGCGATGGAGTTTGCCCAGGAGCAGGCGGAGCGTGCCAACCGTGCAAAGAGTATTTTTTTATCGAATATGTCGCACGACATCCGCACGCCGATGAACGCGATTATGGGAATGACGCGGATCGCTTCGGAAAATATCGGGGAACCGGAGCGGGTGATGGACTGCCTTGGAAAAATCGAGCAGGCGTCCGGGCATCTTCTGAAATTGATCAACGAAGTGCTGAATATGTCCAAGATCGAAAGCGGCAGAATGGAACTTATCGAAAAACCGATCCTCATACATAGTGTTGTGGACAATGTGCTGATGCTTTTACAGGACAATATCGAGAAAAAGAAGATGACGCTGCAGGTGGATATGGACCGTCTGCCGGAAGAGTCGGTTTACGGGGACGCGACCAGGATTCTGGAGATTTTGTTAAATCTGGCGTCGAACGCCGTCAAATATACGCCGGAGGGCGGGACAATCCGTTTTCTCGCGGAAAAGCGGGAGGAGATCGGAAGCGACCAGATATATCGGTTTGTCGTGCAGGATAACGGAATCGGTATGAGTAAAGAATTCCTGGAAAAGCTATTCGAGCCATTTGTGCGGGAACAGAAGGTTGCGGACGGCAAATTCGAAGGAACCGGACTTGGCATGAGCATTACGAAGGCATTTGTCGAAATGATGGGTGGCGATATCCGGGTAGACAGCAAAGAGGGAGAAGGCACGACGTTCGAGGTGCTGCTGCGGTTTAAAAAAGCGGAAGCAGCTGTAACAGAGGAGCGCGGAAAAGTCTGGAGGCTGGACGAATGCCGGGGCAGATTTGAGCAAAACCGTCTGCTGCTTGCAGAGGACAACGAACTGAACCGGGAGATTTTAAAGGAGTTAATTCGTGAAACCGGAATTTCCATCGAAGAGGCGGTCAATGGAACAGAAGCGGTACGTCTGGTGCAGAACAATCCGGAGGATTATTTCGATCTTGTATTTATGGACGTGCAGATGCCGGAAATGGACGGCTACGAGGCAGCCGGACAGATTCGTCAGTATGAAAAGAAGCTGAAACGAAAGCACCTGCCTATCATCGCGCTGACGGCGAACGTGTTTGCGGAGGACAGCGAACGGGCGCTGCGTGCCGGAATGGACGCCCACATGGGCAAGCCCGTGGATGTGCCGCGGCTTCTGGCGACGATGATGCACTGGATCGGATAGTGCGTATGCAGGAAGCACTGGAATAAAGATTGAAATCCTGATGGGATCGCCGTATACTATCGGAGTAGGGATTCTGATGAGGGCGGATGCCTGCAAATAAGTCGATGGGAGAAAGAAGTTATGTATTCGATTCTGGAGCATTATCTGAGCACGAATCATATCCTGATGATCGGAATGATCGTGACGTTTATTCTGACCTTTTTTTTACTGGAACATCCGTTTTCCTTTTTGCCCAGTGATCAGGGGCGGGCGTTTGCCGTAAATGGAAGTCTGTCAAAAGGAAAGCTGCGGGGGGTTGGTTTCATTTTTGTGCTGTGTTTTTTAATCAGCAGCGTGTTATTTCTTCCGCTTGACGTGGAGTATGTGATCTATGGGATTTTACTGTTTGCAATGATGATCAGCGGATACCTGGATGACGCTTCGAAGACGCCATGGAACGAATACAAGAAAGGACTGATCGACCTCGTCATTTCTGTCGTAGCGGTTTTAACTTATATGAATTTTAACTCCACGACGATCTGTTTCGGCGCGGATGAAATCGTGATTCCGAAGGCGCTGTTTCTGATTCTCGGCGTGATTCTGATCTGGGTTTCGGTCAACGTGACGAACTGTACGGACGGCGTGGATGGTCTGTGTGCGAGTCTTTGCAGTGTGACACTTCTGGCGTTTGGCGTGCTGTTTGCGCCCATTCTGCAGAAATACGCGATGGCGAACTTTTTGTTCCTTTCGGTTTTGTTTGCTTATCTGTACTTTAACAGCTCACCCAGCAGCATGCTGATGGGTGATGCAGGTTCCAGGGCCCTTGGATTTTATATCGCGGTTATCGCGCTGAAATCCACGCATCCGTTTATCTATCTTCTGCTGGCTGCAGTAATGATCGTGGACGGCGGAATCGGGCTTGTGAAGATAGCGCTTAAGCGCTTTTTGAAGATTTCCATTCTGAAAAAGACGAGAACACCGCTGCATGATCACGTGCGTAAGAATCTTGGCTGGTCGGATACGCAGGTTGTTGTGCGCTTCCTGATTCTTCAGACAGTGCTGGCGGCAGTTGCGTATTGCCTGATCTGATTTCTGACAGGAAAATGCCTGCCCTCTTTGGCAGGAGGTATGTAACCTCGGCTGACAAAAAGGACAGGCAGATCAGGATTCGATGAATAAAACGCCCAGGGTTCCGGGACCGCAGTGGCTGGAAATTACGCCGCCTGCCCGGGTTTCGAGGATTTCACGGAAGATTCCGAGACCTTCGAGATAGGAGCGGACCGCATTTATAATGGTTGGCTCACAGCCGGAATGTGTGATAAACACGCGATCCGGACGCGCATGCTTTAAAGCAGGCTCCATATCTTTCACATAGGAAAGGATAACGGAATCCATTTTGCCCCGGTATTTTTTTGTCGGTTTCATGGCACCGTGCTCTACGATGATCTGGGGGTGGAGCTTTAAAAGACCTCCTGCCATGGCGGCGATGGCGCTGCAGCGTCCTCCGCGATGCAGATAAGTGAGTGTGTCAACGACAAAGCTGGCACGGACATACGGTTTTAAACTTTCTACAGCGACAGAGATTTCTGCCGCTGTTTTGTTGTTTTGTGCCAGAATAGCGGCTTCTATGACCAGAAGACCAATGCCGGTGGATAGATTTGCAGAGTCGATCACCGTGATCAGATCCTGCGCGTTCAGTTCTTCTGCCGCAAGCTGCATAACATTGCCGGAAGAGGACATACTGTTAGAGATCGAGAAACAGACGATATTGCGTCCTTCCTCCACATAAGGGCGAAATAGCTCGATTGTTTCAGAAAGAGCGGGTGCGGAGGTTTTGGGTGTCGTTTTATTAGCATCTGACCAGGAATAGATTTGATCCGGAGTAATATTTATTCCGTCTTTATATTCCTTCTCTCCAAGCAGGATATGAAGCGGCAGAATGTCGATATCATATTTTGAAAGCAGATCCGGGGTAAGGTCACAGGTACTGTCGGAAATTATTTTTACCATAGTTTCAAGTCCTTTCTGAGAGCAGTTTTGGTCTGTAGTTAGTGTAGCACAAGGGAAAAAAAGAAAAAAGGGAGAAGGAGAAAAGAATATTTGACAAAATTTTTGCAGAAATGGGGACAAATTGCAAAAAGAAATATGAGAACGATTTCACGATATTCTCATATTTCGACTCATGATAGAGAAAAAGAGATAAAAGATAGGAAAAAACAGGACAAAAACATTTCTTTTTTCACAAAAATGGCTCAGAACAGGAGAAAAGCGGACGTGTTGACAAATTGCCAAAACTGCATAAAATAAAACCAACAACAGTGAAAGCTGCTGAAAAGAATTTGGAAACTGTTCGAAAGGAGATATCGGCATGGATAACATGAATAAAATGAAAATCCGTTTGAATGCGACGGCTGATGTCCGGGAGTTCGTAAGGGCAGCAGAAAAATGCGACTTTGATGTAGATATTCAGTATGATTCCACCATTGTGGATGCAAAATCCATTCTTGGAATTATCAGTCTTGGTCTTGCCAAGATTCTTACCGTAAACTGCCATGGTGAAAACGCTGAATTCGTAGATGCGATTCAGAAATTCGCAGTAGCGTAAAAATTGCTTATTTCCCCTCTTTTTTATACACCCCCCTTTTTTGACCAGCTGCCATCCCCCAATGGCAGCTGGTTTTTTATAATGAGGTAAAGCGGGATTTAACGGGTGCGGATGGGAGAATCCCATCCGTGAGCCCATGGAGGCTTAGAACTTTTGACTCTGGCATCTCAAAAATAAATTATTACAAAGTTTTGGAAAATAGAAAAAAGTTTTTGTGCAAAAGAATGTGAGAACGATCCCTTATGGAAAAAAGTGTTCACAATTCATGGATATTTTTTATAAAATCGGATAAAAAGAAGCGAAAACAAATTGAAAAAGTGACAAAAACCCTTGATTTTATGCGGGTTTGGGGCATGTTGACAAATCTCAGAAAAAAGATAAAATGGAGTCATCGAAAGGCGAGAGCGAAAAAAGCCAATCGATAAAGCTTAATGTTATATTAAGCGTACCCCCTCTTTTTTATATACTATACCCCCCTTTAGAGCCCTTCTGCCACCCTCCCCCCCCTTCAGGCAGAAGGGCGCTTTTTTATTGTATAGGAAACTTTGTTTCCATACGATAAAAACGCTCCGCTTAGGATGCGCACTCGGCGCAGGGGTAGA
>OGZV01000993.1_pt1 | contig 28542 bp, 37 predicted proteins | sample 1576861 | NCBI WGS metagenome assembly OGZV01 (sample SAMEA3541501, study PRJEB24748) | human gut metagenome | biome: human gut; feature: human-associated habitat; material: faeces | place: China | collected 2012
TGGGCGAGTTTGACCAGAAAGGCAGTATCGCCACGAAATACGGTGACAAAGCGCAGCTGCTGGAAGCCATCGACGCCCTCAAGCGCAACGACATTGCCGTGCTGCTGGACGTGGTGGTGAACCACAAAATGGGTGCCGATGAAAAAGAGCCCGTCCGCGTTCAGCGCGTGAACGAGCAGGATCGCACGCAGATCGACGATGAGGTCATCGAGTGCGAAGCCTGGACCCGCTACACCTTCCCTGCCCGCGCCGGGCAATATTCCCAGTTTATCTGGGACTACAAATGCTTCAGCGGCGTCGACCACATTGAAAACCCTGATGAAGACGGCATTTTTAAAATCGTCAACGACTACACCGGCGAAGGCTGGAACGATCAGGTTGATGATGAGATGGGTAACTTCGATTATCTGATGGGCGAAAATATCGACTTTCGCAATCACGCCGTCACCGAGGAGATCAAATACTGGGCCCGCTGGGTCATGGAACAGACGCGTTGCGACGGCTTTCGCCTGGACGCCGTCAAGCATATTCCCGCCTGGTTCTACAAAGAGTGGATTGAGCACGTCCAGGAGGTCGCCGACCAGCCGCTGTTTATCGTGGCGGAATACTGGTCCCATGAGGTGGATAAACTTCAGGCCTATATCGACCAGGTCGAAGGCAAAACCATGCTGTTTGATGCCCCCCTGCAGATGAAATTCCACGAGGCTTCACGTCAGGGCCGGGATTACGACATGAGCCAAATCTTTACCGGCACGCTGGTGGAAGCCGATCCGTTTCATGCGGTCACCCTCGTCGCAAACCATGACACCCAGCCTTTGCAGGCGCTGGAAGCACCGGTCGAAGCCTGGTTTAAACCGCTGGCGTATGCGCTGATCCTGCTGCGGGAAAATGGCGTGCCGAGCGTCTTTTATCCTGACCTCTTTGGCGCCAGCTATGACGATACGGGTGGAGACGATGAAACGTACCATATTGATATGCCTGTGATTGAGCAGCTCCACGAGCTGATCCTCGCGCGCCAGCGTTTTGCCCACGGCGTGCAGACGCTCTTTTTTGACCATCCTAACTGCATCGCCTTCAGCCGCAGCGGCACGGAAGACGATCCCGGCTGCGTGGTGGTCATGTCAAACGGGGACGACGGCGAGAAGGTAATTTGCCTGGGGGAAAACTACGGCAACAAAACGTGGCGTGATTTTCTCGGCAATCGCGAAGAAACGGTCACCACGGCGGCGGATGGCGAAGGAACGTTTACCTGCAAAGGCGGAAGCGTGAGCGTGTGGGTAATTGAGGATGCGTTGTAGAAACAATGCGGGTGGCGGCTTCGCCTTACCCGGCCTACGGGAAGGCACTTTTGTAGGCCGGGTAAGCGTCAGCGCCACCCGGCAACAAACGGCTACGGTAGTTTACTCTCCAGCGGATGCTTGCTCAGGTAATCGGCACACTCAACCGTTGGGCGATCGACCTTCTGCAGCTCCTGCCCGTCGTACTCAAGCGTCGAGCCATCGCGCTCCAGCGGATAGATATCCAGCTTGCGCGTCACGTTGTAATAACTGTCTGAACGCAGCATGATTTTACCCGGCACGGCAATCACGCGCTGCCACTGACGGCAGTCCAGCGTATCGCCCTCTTCCGTCACCACCAGCGTGGCAATCGCTTCAGGGCTGACCATTTTGCTCTGCGGCCCTTTTGACTGCCAGTATCCCGCCAGATGCGCCGGGACAGGATGCTTGATCACCTCTTTATAATTATCGACCTGAACGCACCCGGTCAGTGCCAGCAGCGCGCCAGCAATTGCTATTTTTTTCATCATCTTTCCTGCATTCGAAGAAAAAAATATTGTGGCATTAAAGCTCTGTGGCTGCCAGCGAAGATCGACAGGTCTTAGACCTGCATCCCCATGATATGAGCATACATTTTTCATAATCGACAAAGATCGTCCAAGAGCGCACCAAATAACAGATGGTTAGAGTCGTCGAAAACATCAGTCGTCTAAGTTCACCTTAGAGCGAGTGCTGTTTTGTGTCCCATCCATGCCCCATCACGCCAAAGAGTGCATCGTGAGCTTTACCATCATCCAGCTCTCTCAACTCTATATTTGTTGCCTGTAACGGCAATGACGCTTAGGATTAATCTTACATGCATCAATAGCATGTAAGAGAGGGTTCTATTTTTACCCAACGCTCATTGAGGGCTTCGACTTCTCTACTATTGACAGGAGTATTTTCATGAAATGGAATAGAAATATAGTAACAGCCTCGGCAATACTATCCATTGCGTTTACTGGAGGATTTATTGGGTATACGCAAAGTAAACCAGACTATGTACAGGATGCCATTACCCGACTTAGTTCATATCTGTCTAACTATTACGGACCTACCAAATGCTCTGGTAATGACATTCATAATAATAAATGGCAAGTAAGATGCACTGTCGAAAATAAAGGTAAATCATTCGAATTTACCGTTATGCCTGCCGAAATGGCTCCGTATTCAGTTGCACGTTCATTTTATTTAAAAGCAAATGAAGCAAATGCCGAACAATCAGCGCAGTTGGGCCTCATGAGATACTTGCAAATTGATATCAACCATATCAAAACAAAACAATAAGCCCACCTAAGTGGGCTTTTTAGCATCCAATCAAACCGGTTCGTCAAAGTCACATTCCGGGCAAATCCAGCAAAGGAATTCGTAGCGAATACCCTGATACATTTGCGTTCCACAGATAGGACAGAATCGAACTTCCGTTGTTTCGGTTAATGACTGCACTTCGTTAGTTTGTGAAGCTTCATTATCTGACATGCTTTTCTCCACTCAGCTATGGGTATTGAGCAATAATTGCTGCCCTGTCTGTTGCATACTGCGATTTTCTTGCATTAATCTGCACTAAAACTGCATCTTTTTTTGTCGTTTCATTAACGCCATCATTAACGGCAGCCGCCAGCCACGCCCTGTTGAGTTTTTCTATATCATCCTGGTAGATATTGCTTAGCATAGAAAGGGCTGCTTTTCGTAAATATTCATTAGGAACTGGCGGAATATCTACCCAAGATGGATTGCCTTCGCTATCAGGCGCTCTCACTTTCCCTGCTGGAGGGTTTTTAAACTCCTCGTAAGTTTCTTCATCAACATCTACTCCATTAGCTGGCCAAGAACCAGCTTCTAGGTATCTGGCCTTCGACGCAAATGGATAAAAGGCATTAGTTATCGCATCATACAGATATCTGTTCATTTTTATTTTCCGATAGCAAACCAGCGAAGTGTCATTGCATAGCTTGGATTCAGGGTAAATGTGCTCGTGTTAATTGCGCATGCGTTCACTCTAAATTGTGTTGGGCTAATAATGCTGGCTGCACCATACGCGAGTGTACCATCGAGTGGGTTGTCATGTGTTACGACTATCTGGTAGCCAGTTGAGGGAAATGCTATAGGGAATACTCCAATAGTAGTTCCTGCTGGTGCAGAGTTAAGACCGATAGTACCCCACTGAAGCAAGGTCCCATTTGGGAAATATTGATATCCACTACTAGAGCTGATTCCACCAAAAAAAGACATGTCGGGGATTTGACCAGAACCGACACCCACGTTCCTTGCTGCTGCTGTTCCGAGACTGGCAATTGTTGCGTAGTTATCGAAAATATAGCTCAACGTGCCAGCAGTCATCATGTTGGCAGCAATGTCGTTTACAGACCACGCGCGAGCCAGCGTGCCCTCCTGGGCTCTCACAATCGTAAGCGTGTCTCCTGTTCTGGCGGTGACATGCACGATCTCGCTTATCTGACCTGTTGCAGCATCAATCAACGTTAACTTGAAGAAACTGGTACCGGAAACTGGCGCAGGGAAAAGAGCACCAGTACCAGTATTCAGCGTCATGGTTGTTGCGGACGCGCTTATCCCGGCAGCTAGAACGCTCTGGGCGTTATTAGCAGCCAACAGTAAAAGTGCCATTATTCCTCCGGGATGGGATTATCTGCCGCTATTGGTTGCTGGCAGTGTTATGATTGTTGAATCTTATAAACAGGAGTTATCTATGAATAATTTATCTGTAGCCTTTTTCCGCACAATCCTCTCTGGAGTTGCAACGCTAACTATTTTTCTTTCTGCATTTCTTATCACTCTTGCTATTCAAATGTGGGCGCAGGAAGGAGTCCCGCCACTTGAGAACATCAAGTTTGTTGTGATGTTGTTTTTTGTGGTTATTATGCTTTTGACAATTTCTTTATGCCTGAAAATATTCCTGGATATGGTAGTTAGCAGCAGGAATTATAAAATTCTAATCAAAGGAAACTCTTCAGTCCACCAATGAATCGCTAGCCAACTATTGTGACTGAAACGGGTTGATAAAAAGGCATGTGGAGCAGGCCGCTATCAAAGGCCTGCTTGAATAATTCTGCATATTCATATTTCGTACTATTTATCACGCCGCTAGTTTTCTGATTGAAAACTCTGTTATTAAATCCAAATGAATTGTAAAGGGAAGAGTTAGTAAGTCGTCGGTATCCTTTGATTATAGAGATGCTGGCGCCAGAACCAGAGAATAAAACTGAAACACTCCATCGCTGATCATTAACAACATCCATGCCATCAATGCCCGTCAGGAATCGGATTATGCGACGCTTCAGCCATGGGATTGTGAAGTAATATCCGTCACCTTTATAGAAATTCCATGTCATTATGCGCTTGAAAAGATCGTCTGACACAACAACCTGCTCTGACTGGTTGACTACCTTTCTTCCGTTAAAAGGCAACTGATTAAACATTACGGCATTGAATGGGCCAAATGTGCTCTGCTTTCCGCTAACCAGCACTGGTGGCTTCACGCCGTATATCCCTCTGGCTGTCCATTTCAGCTGATCACCAACATTATAACCACCGACAAAAATCGGCAGATTAGCGTTAATCATCAATGAATAAATTTCCTGAGCCATGGCGTTATATGCGCTGACGAATGCCTGGAGGTCATCATCGTCTTTATACTGCGTATACAAGTATGATTTAATGATATCTTCAAGCATGTTATATCCCGTCGACAATCACCCCATTTGAGGCTATATACCAGTAACTGTATGGGTCACCGCTGATGATATTTGTCCCGGCGTCCACGTCTGTGATAATGCCATTCACAGTAACAATAACGTTCAAGGTTGAGATCAGGCTCATGTCCAGCGTACCGTTAATGGCCTGAAGGAAAACATCCTTGACGTTGTTGATGTTCATCGGCTTGCCAGCGAATATCCCGTTTACATAATTGATTACTGGCTGCGACACCAGCGATGCTATAGTCGCGTCAGTAAGGTAGTTGGCGCTTTCCGTGGCCCATTCAAATTTAATCGTCACCAGTTGCTGAAATGGTATGACAAACGGTATCAGGTAGTTATCTGGCCAGTCGTTGACCGTAACCACATTATTCCTCAGGTTCGGCGTAACTATTCCACCACCAGTCCATGCGCCTGACGAGGTGGTATTGATGCCTATTGAGAAAGTGTGTGGACTTAACACGGTTATAGTGAGAGGGACGTTATTAATCCCGCTCATGCCGGTAACACCTGCGATGTTAATTACCTGGCCAGAGCTGAATCCGTGCGTGATGTCGGTCGTTACTACTCCTGGGTTCGCATTGGTGATCCCGGTGACGTTCAGGTCAGTCCCTTTTAGCCTGCTGATGTCGCCGGCTGACTTATAAATGGCCCCGGCCATCTCATAGATATCGCCGCCGCCACACATAACAATCCAGGCATTACCGCTCTGAACAACGGAAACCAGACGAGCCTGGACATTACTCAGGTCTGTCAATTTCTGGCGGATAAAGCCGGGATATCCCTGAACAGTCGACATCTGAGCTTCCCAGACGCGCTCGCGAAATTCGAAGTTAGTTTCAGGCGCACCACCTGGGGTACCGGCAACCGGGTTGGTGCAGGTCAGAGTAATGCCAGACGGCAGGCTGGTCAGTATCTGATTAACCGATCCTACCGGTACAGCCCACGAACCGGTGTTCGTTGCAATACCCGTTACCATTGAGCTGACACCTGACGAAAGAATGACTGTCGCGTCGGCGATCTGGTACGTATAAGTGCCGTCACTGACCAGAAAACCCTGCGGGATAACGAATCCAGCCGGGCCCGAAAACGTAACCGGAACGGTAGTTTCTCCTTGAGTTTTTTGAGGGCTGATACCTGACTGCTGAGCCAGAAGGTTCAGCATGTACATATTCGCCTTCAGCGGACCTACGGAGTTGATTAGGTCAACGCGGATCTGATCGGCAATGAGCAGCGCGCCAACGTCGGTACCAACGATATCCTCAATCAGCGATCCAGGAAGGTCCGTAGTGATGCCCGGTGATAACTCAGTGGCTCTGGAAACTAAATCTGCGCGCAGTTCTTCGGATGTTTTCGGCACGGGCCCGGCTGCGTCATAGCTAACGGACAAATCACTCATACGTTCACCGTTGTGATAATTTTAGAACCGGCGTTAGTTATCGCCGAAATGTTGTATACGGGCGGGTCATCACTTACCATGGCTATCTGCAGCGATGAAAAATACTGGCTAAATTGCCTTTGAAGCCTGTCGACATAGTAGGTAGGCAGCACCTGCTGAATGACCGAGCTCTGAGCCGGGATTCCGTTGTTTGCAAAAAACGGCGACTCCTGCGGCGCCAGCTTCAGATTCTGGATCAGCGTCGTAAGATAGATGGAGTCGTTAAAGCCATTTTCATCCGGCACCACCAGCACCCACTTGCCGCCCGCTTCTCTTCCGTAGGTTCTCATTGCGTGATATTCCCGTTGAAAGTCGTGATTGGGGCTCCGGTGTTTGAACCGCCATTACCGTTTGAATGCTGATGAGCATTCAACCATGCAACCAGGGCGGCCCAACCGGTATGCATAATCGCAGGACTGGTGCTGGCGGTTGAGTCCTGCAGATTTCCGGTCGTTCCGGTTATGCTCCACATGCCCTGTGTAAGGGTTAGCACCGTGCTGCCGACTGTTACCTTAAACAAATCGACGGCCGCAATCGTCACGCTGTCCGGCGTTAACAGGAAAGTTGTGTTACTTCCCTGGTCCCGAATGGTTACGCCCTCAGGACCGTAGATAGTGACAACGTTACCGTCGACGGCTTCCCATTCTGTGTTACTGATCGGCAGGTATACCAGGGCGCTCAGGTTGGCAGGAGGAGTTAGGTCGGCTACCCCGCCGCCCTGCCCGCTTACGCCGCCCAGATAGGTGTCGGCAGGAATGACAACGCCTTTGTCCCCCGGCTGCATTGGATAGCGGATGTACTGTGGGCCGAAAAGCGGAATGGTGACATTCGGGAAAACGTATGGCGTGTCATGCAGCTCGAAAGACACGGTGACCATGTTTCCCTGCTGCTCAACAATGCTGGCCGGCAGTATTTTACCAGCCGCCTGGAAAGCCTCATTAAACTTCTGCTCAGCGAACCGATTCATGTTCCGGCCGAAATTAAGCTTCTGGTCAACACTCATTTTGTCTTAACCGCCTCCGCCGGGTATGCCTCAATCACGGTGATCCACGCTTCAGCTGTTGGCTGCCTGCTGTTACCCAGCAACCGCACCGATTGCACTACAAATTCACCGTTAAAGGCTGAGTCATCGCGAAACTGCGAGTAAGAAGACGCCTGAATCATCGGCCTGGCCTTTTCCGGCATCAGGATGTGGTCGCCAGTCTGCAGGTCTGCGCGCATAACGCAGATTACGCTGACAACGCCAAAGCTGATCCACGTTGGCTGCCCTACCAGATCATTGAACTTAATCTTGACAGGGTTTTTGCTTCTTTCTGTAGCGCTTGTTTTCGAATTCTGGTCTGGATGGTTGGCGTAATCGTTATCCCATACCCGTATTTCGTTGCCGTTGACCACGGCAATTTCCACGCCAGTGTAGCCTGGGTCTTTGATGCGTGACAGCGAAAACGCCCTCAGGTTCTTTGCCAACTCAGTGAGGGAGCCACAGAATATTGGGCGATCGTAATTCAGGATTAGCCTGTCGCTGATGCTGATGTTCGGCCTAAACCCGCCCATCGTCATGACGCATTGTGTCAGCGCTACGGAGAGTTTCTGCCCCATTGACCAGGGCATGGTGAGCTGAAGAGGAACCATTTGCCCACGGGCAGTGGTATTAACCGGACCAGCGACAATGATGAAGTCCAGCCGCAGCTCTGTGCCCTGCCAGTTGCCGAACACCTGAAAGATATAGCCTTCAATAGCTAGCTTTTTATTCACCGCACCTGCCAGTGGAAGCCCTTTTGACATGCCAACAAAAATCTGAATTTTTTTACCATAGAGATTCTGCCTGGCCTGCTGCATGTCTCTCGGTCCAATCCCCCATATGGTTAAGTGAGTTTCACCCTGCGGGGTAGACTCTCCGAACCTGAGAATGTCAAATTCAACCATCAAGGCGCCTGGGTTGTACGCTCCATTTTTATGACTGGAGTAGTGCTGGATGACTTTATCATTGCTATCAAGAATGTTTATTTCGTAATAACGCATCAGCTCGTTACCTCAATCTGCCCGTTCTTTTCGCGCCAGATCATGGTCGTCGATGAGAAAACTCCACTTAAAAGGTTTATCCCCCCAGTAGATGTTGAGCCTACGACGGCGGTATTCATGACCGTGTTGTCAGAACTATCAGTGATCAGCAGGTACCAACGCTGTGCGGCGATGTTCCACTTCATCTGACAGGTATAAACGTTCCCGTCAAGAATTGGCGAGAACGTCACGCTACGCTGCTCTCTTCCAGTAAATGGATAATTGACGGTGCTCATATCCCGAACGCCCCCTGGAGTTTACCTATCAGCCCAATTACGCCCTCCGCACTACTTGCTACCGATCCACCCAGGGCGGTATTGCCAAGAGCTGATGCCGTGTTTGTCCATGATGGTGTTTTATTAGGATCCCCGGCATCTATTCTCTTAAGGAAGTTGGTAACTGCTCTGTCAGCATCAGTGGTGGTAATAAGCGGCTGCTCGAAATCCCAGAGCCAGGACCGCTGAGGGAGCGGATCATTACCGGTTGAGCTGTCCTTAACAGTTTTCAGAATGCAGTTGTTGTAGATGATGGAGGGCGTGGCCACGATGTAAGTCCCGCCCAGGTTGGCGTGCGCCTGAAGCACCGCCTGCAGCGCGCTCAGCGTTACCAGCTTGGTCATGGCGCCAGTATTCTCGTTCACTGGCGCGTCCATCATCAGACTGACCCTCAACGGCTGGGCCAGAAGCGCGTTTGCCGCGACGGTCTGGTTAGCGAACGGATAGCGAGAGATGTCATAGTCAACCATCGTTGCGCCCTGAACAGGCCGCCAGTGGCAGAAATATTTGTCCAGATCGGTAAGGTTGATTGCCCCGCCGATCAGCCCGGTTACAAAGCTGGCGCTCTGGGTTAGTGCCACTATGGGCAGCATTCCGCCTGGGATAGCCTCCGCAACTCCATTGCAGAGGATCACCGGGGATATTTCAAAGCCAAGCCGGTATAGCTCGCGAGTAAATGCCATTATCATCGAACTCCGAGTTGAGAACTGGAAACAACGGCATTACCGCCAGTGTTGTTGTAAACGACCATTCCAGAGCCGTTCCCAGTAAGTCCTCTGTCAACAATCTGTTGCAGTAGTTGGTTGGTCTTGTTCGTGTTTTTGGCAACCTCTGAATTGTCGCTGCCGTTTTCTATTGCCGGGTTTTTCTGAGAACCATACATTGCTTCATATTGCTCTCTTACTCGCCCAGGGTAGGCGACATTCTCAGCGCTTCCACGACGTATCCCTCCGTTGTAATAACGAAGCGCCTCGTCAAAATCACCGCCAGACTGTTGCATGGCCCACGAGAAAACGCGTGCTCCTGCCATAATGTTATCGCGAGGATCAAATGGCTTTTCTCCATCCCTGAAGTTAGAAGGCATAACCTGCATTAAACCTTTAGCTCCAGCGCTGGAGACAGCATTCTGGTCCCATGAGGATTCTGCTGCGGCTATGGACTTCAGCCACTTTGGATCAACGTTGTATTTTTTTGCCGCCTCTTCGAAATATTGGTCATACGGTTTCGATTTTTGCTGTGCTTCATATCGCCTGTATCTATCGTTCATGTTCTCCGAAGGAGACTTGGACGGATCGTCGGCCAAAGGCGCCTCTCCACCCATGAATTCACTCACGCTAGTTTTACCAGTGAATAGGTCAATTACTCTACCTATCGACTGTCCTAGCCTGCGCAGGCCATCCATAAAATCATCAACATCTTTGGTGAACTCTGGCGATGCGAGGTATTTCCCGAAGCGCTCTATGCCCCCCGCCAGCCCGTCAATCCACTTACCGAGTTCTGGCGATTGCAGCACCGTATCAATGGCACCAGCAAGCGCATCAGAAAGCTTGCTCAGTTGCGGGGTTAACGGACCGAGCCCGCGCACAAACGTATTACGGATGCTCTGCCCGCTGTAATCCAACTGGACGTTGAAATCCTGCCACTGCCGCGCCTGCTGATCGGTGATCTGCAGTAACTTCGCATCCTTCTGCGCCCGGCGCTCCATCGCATCGATTTCTTCATCGCTCATATTTTTAAAGCGATTCAGGTCATCCAGGCTGAAGAAGTTCGTCAGGCCGTAGGCGTTGGCCCCCTGCAGGGTGCTTCCGTTTTTGACAAAGATGTCTCGCGCATTGCGAATCATCTGCGGCAGGAGTTTGGCCGGGTCCTGGTCAGGGTTGTTAATGCCCATAGCCTGGAATGTCCAACGCTTTGACAGATCCATCTGGCTGTCACGAATAGCGCCCAGCGTTGCTGTCGGGTTACCGAGTGCCTTCTGGTAGTTAATGGCTGTCGAGTCCAGCGCGCCGATGCTCGTTCCGATCCCGAGAGAGGTGAAACGCTGTGACCCGGTCGTGGCCGCCAGCCGGTTAAGCCCGAAAAGACCGCCGACACCCAGCACGCCGGTAAACAGGCCGACAATGCCACCCCATGACAGCAGGCTTGTGGTTGCATCCCTGATGTGCCCGGCCAGCGATTTCGCGTCCTTCGTGGCTTCACTCAAAAACCCCTTTGATGAACGAGTTTTCTTGTTGAAGTCTTCCTGGCTTTTATTCGCCCGGTCCAGGCTGTCGGTAAGCCGCTCAAGTCCGCTGTTTATCGACAGAATCGCGCTTGCCCCCTCAGAAAAGGCTTTAGCCAGTAGGTCACCCTCTGTTTTTGCTTTCGCCGTCTCTTTGGTGGCATCCGTGGCGCCATGCGCCAGCCCGCGCCATGCTTCAGGAAGTTCCTCAAGTGCAGCCTGATATTCTTTGAACTTCTCCATAAACGCGACAAACTTGTCGTCATTTACGTCAATATCGACAATAGACTTAGCCACCATTGAAGGAACCCCTGTCTTTTAGCGCGGAAATAATGTAACGCTGGCGGTACTGCGCCGGGCTGGCGAACTCTTCGCCTGTGATTTCCCTGATCACCCGCCAGAAACCCTCGTTAGACGCCCAGTCTAGGAGGGTATGTATGACGTTTCCGGCTGGGCACTCTGGGTCTGGGTATCGGTAGGCGGATTCGACGTCAGCAACGAATCTCGGAACGCCGTAACGCTCGATGATACGAGTTGCCCACCGAACATGCCGATCACTGAGCCCACCGTCGGGGCGATCAGGTGAGCTTTCTGAATGGCAGAGGAAACCATAAAAAAAACCACCTCACCTTCAACTTCGCGGTATTCGTCAGGAGAGATAATCCCCTGCTTCATCGCGACTTCGAAAGATGTGGTTTTCCAGGTACCGCCGTCATTCCACACCACTGAAGTAAGGCGCTGGATTTCGTCTACGATGGTTGGAGCCTGCTGGGCCTGCTGGGCCTGCTGGTTAGCCTCTTCCCTCAACTCCTGCTCGCGCTGAAGCTTTTTACGGAGCATCATCGCGGCAACGCGCGCCGCGCCAAGGCCGCCGACCTGTGAGATGAAGTTGGTAAAGAGGTTGCCCAGCAGCAGGCAATGCTCCTCCACCACCTCATACGGGAACGGGGTCACATGCAGGTACACGATTGACCCGTCTTCCCGGGTGATGTTTGTTACCAGGTTGAGCTTTTTGTCTATTTTCACAATCAGACCCACATGTTGTCGTTAGCCAGGATGTAGCCGCTGATGGTAACCACGTACCCGGCATCCATACCGGTAAACGGCAGTTCGTTGAAGTTCACCAGATAAGCGTTAAGCACGGTGAAATTGCTCAGCGTGTTCGCGTCCGGGGTGATTACAACCTCGCCCAGTGCCGTATCGGTGGCGAAGCGGTTTTTGTAGCTGTCACTCAGGCCCTGGGTGCGCAGCAGATGGACGGTGACGGTCACCTGCTGATATGGCGCCTGGCTACCTACGGTGCCGGTCAGCGTCGGGATAATGTCCGTCGCAGGGCCATCAGGACGCATGCTGATGGCGTCCTTGCCAAGATAAGAGGCGGTGATGTTCAGCGCTGGCACGTCAGTTACCGACACCGCGCCGCGCACACGATTAAGGAATCCCTGCGGTACTAATGGGTTTGCCATTTTTTACGCCCCTACAAAGTTGGTTACGTTCACGTTAAACGTGATGGATTCGAAGCCGCGGCGCGGCGTCATTACAGCGCTCAGGCCAGCGTATTTTCCAGCGGCGTAATCGGACGGATTCAGGCTGGTGTAATTCGCGAACGGCACGGCGTTGATCACCGCGTTACCGGCATACGTGCCTTTCTCGTATTCGGTGTTGAAGTCCTGCTGCGTCAGGCCGGTACCAATCACGCGCCCGAGGATCAGGCCGTAGCTGATTCCGTTGCGCAGCGTCTTCAGCGCGCGGCGCTGCAGGCGGTCGATACCGTTCTGCTCGTAGTACAGCGGGTTAACATTGGTGTTTGACCCGTTGATGATTTCGTTGGCCAGGTCGAGCTCGAGGTTGATTGCAGTCCATGCTACTGAGTACCAGTAGTTGAACGGATTGCCGTCCAGCATGTGGCCTGCCACCAGCATTTTGTTGCTCAGCCCACCTTCCGCGGCGGTGCCGACGTAGTTGATGCTGTTGTCCTGGAGCTGTTTAAGCAGCGTGCCATTACCTTCGACCGGATACTCTGTAACCCCGTAACCAAATCGGTACGCCATCGGCGGTACCATGTTTGACGAGCCAGGGTCGTTTGCCAGAGAGGACTGGAACGGGAACGCCATGGAAAACTCACCAGCAGGGATGTTTGTTGACTCCACTCCTGCAAAAACAGATTTGTTTTTGGTGGCGACCCACGCCGGGTAGGTGGCGATCGTGGTGGTGACAAAGAAATACACCAGTGACGCTGGACTGGTATACAGGCCAGTCAGGGTTTTAAACGTCGGCTCGCCATCCCACTCGCGCGGCACCAGATACGAGAAGAATTTCTGGTAGGTGTTACCCAGAGAAATGTCTTCATCAATGAAGTCAGCCAGTGCAGCTACGGCAGCAGAAACAGACACATCACCCAACTCCAGCACATAGACCGCACGGGTTGTGCCCTGCGCCCAGAACGTGGTGTTCATCTCGATGATTTCGTTTGCTGCTACGGTTTTCACCGTACCCATAACTGTTGCCGTTCCTGGGTCTGTCGCCAGCGGGTAAGTGAAGGCGGTAGACGTGGTTACAGTGGCTGTTACGGCGCGGTTATACGCTGCTGGAGTAACGCCAGAGACAACCAGCGGGATAGTGTCGCCAACGTTCCAGCCATGCGCTGCCGAGAGGGTCACCGTGACCACGCCGGTTGCCCAGGTGATAGTTGAAATAGTTTTAGCCGGTGAGGTGATATCCTTCAGATCGTCTTTCGTCGTCAGGAGCTGATACTCACCTGCAGCCAGGGTTGTTCCGCCCATTGAGATCATCGCGCCGGATTTGAGCAGCTGAGAGGGCTTCGGTGGGTTGGTCACCGAGACGTTAATGTTAACAATTGCCATTTATTTATTTCTCCGGGTAAATGGACGGAATCGCTGACGTGATCAGCCTGCGCGCGACATTCCGCATGCGCTGCTGGTAATAGTTGACTTTGAACTTGATGGTTTTTCGCATGGCGATGATGTTCAGCTCGTTCTGCGTTACGCGTTCGTCCTGAACGACCGGGATATTCATTACGCCCATTTCCGCGTCATCGCCGAGCGTGTACTGCTGTACGTACCTCAGAAAATCTTCAACCCCTGCATTGCGCAGGCCAGTGATGGAGATCGTCACATCCTCGGAAACCAGCTGATACTGGTTCTGCTGCTCATCGAGATAAAAGTTCCCGGCAATCGGCGCGGTGTTGCTGCACTTCACCGTTGCGTACGGCGGTGAAAGGTTCTGCGTAGACAGCATGGCCGGAAACATTGGCATGTACTGGCTCAGCGCCAGCCATACGGGCAATGAGCTCGAAACCACAACGTCCGACAGGTCGATATCGTCGGCAGAGTTGATGATCTGCGATCGCATGTAGGGGAATATTGCCTCCCCTGTGTAGTGGTAGAGGTTGGCCGGTTCGTTCAGCCCGGTGCGACGGGAGAAGGAAAACTGGAGGCCAAAAAATTCGCCGATATACAGGACATCAGATCCGATATCGTTGAACGGGTCAATGTCCGCCTGCGCGGTAAACGTCACGACGTTCCGGTCGTAAAGCTGTTCGTCGTCCTGAATGGTTTCGGTCGTCAGGTGCAGATAGCCCTTAACGTTCACCGTATCGGGCTCGCTGCTTGGGTCGTCCGACAGAACAGACGCTTTCACCCAGAAGACGAAGCCATCGAGTGGCAGCACCTTGCGGATATACTTCGTGAACGTGACCACCTGAAAGCGGCTCAGGTCATCAAGACCCTGCGTCAGCGTGGCGTTAAGCTCGGTTTTTGCAGTTTGCTGCAACTCATCCAGGGAAGGCATTTAGCACCCCGCTCACCCAGGCGCGCATCGCGGCCTGATAGGTTCCGGTATCGATGAATGACGGGCGTGGTGGCCCCTTTTTGTTCTTGAATCGCCGGGAGATGCCGTCCAGCGCGCGGCGCGTAGGTACGCCAGGCAATCCGTTCATTTCGGTGTTGTCGAGAAAGGCGACAAACAGGTCATGGATCCGTGACATCGACTCTGCCAGAGGGTCTTTCGCTGGCGGCTCGCCGGCCATCATATTCTCAAGCGACGCGGCCAGGTCGTTCGCCATCAGGTCAGCGATGTCGTTGCTGTACCTGTCGAAAAACGTCTGCATGATCTGGTACTTTTCCTCCAGATACTCGGCGACGTCTCCGGTTGTGGTGTTCTCGTCTTCATACGGGACATCAATCACCCCCAGGTGGAAGGTGATCATGACAGCCCCCACAGGCTGCCGAACTGCTGGGCAATCATCAGGTACCGGCGGCCCCATGGGTCCTGCAGCATCTGCAGGTCAGCCAGTGACAGGTCTTTGAAGAAGTCCGGCACCAGGCGCTGAGCGCTGGTTGAGTTATCTCCTGCGCCAGTAATTACGCCAGCCTTGAAATTATTCAGGCCATACTCTTTCCTGAACTCGGCGAATACCGATTCGGTACCGTAGTTGACAAGGAAAGACGCGCCCAGGTTGTACACGGCAACGGTGTACAGATTCGGCGTGACGCACGCGATATCAGGGTTTACCCACTCAACCGCGCCGCCATACGCTAGGGTGAAAGACGGCGAGTCGTCGGGAACCTGCGCGGCGGTCACGCCCATGTCAGTTCGAACGAATTCGATAAATCCCGACAGGCTCGTTGTCATTTTTTCTTGCTCCCGGATTTTTCAGTCACGATTGTTTCGTTAACCGTTGGGGTGTCTTCGCTGTCTTCGCGGCCTTTCGCTTGCTCAGCGCTGACTTCCATCTCGCCGGAATAGCCGGTACCGCTTTCGCGCAGAGAGCTGTCCAAAGCCGCTACGGATGCCTGGCGGCGGCCGTGGGCGCCACGGGTCAGGTGAATATCGTTATCGCGGATTGCTTTTTCGATTACCGACGCTGATACAGGCTTGTTCAGGCTGTAGCACAGGCCGACAAACGCCTGGCTCTGGTCGATTTTTGTCGAGTCAACCAGACCATAAACCTGATGGTGCTGCACCACCGCTTCAATCTCTTCAGTTGTGCCATCCAGTACCATCATCTGGTCGCCGTGGTTAATCGGGATCTGAATAAGGCGGCCGGTCTCGAGCTTGCGATAGGCGAAAATCTGGCGCTGCTTGGTGGTGTTAGCGATATAGAGTTTCATTGGTTACCCTCGTAAAAAAGCCCCTGCTGAGTTTCCCCGGCAGAGGCTTAACCACTTCAAAGAATGGATCAGGCGCTGTACGCCATGGACAGGATGGTGATTGCTTCCGGACGAACTGCCCAGCCTGCGGTAGAACGCATTTCGGACAGAACATCGATGGCACCACCAGCGATCGGCGTCGGAATCTCACGCGGCGCGGCCATGTCGGTAAACATCAGCGCGTTCGCGGCAAGAGACGGGGTCAGCTTGGCGAATTCGTTGGTGTTAACAGTCGAGTTGACCATTGGCACTTCGACCTCAGGAATGGTGATTACCACCGCGTCTGTACCGCCAGCGCCAGCGCCGATCAGGGTATCGTCATACACCCAGTCAACCTGGACGTTTGCGCCTTTCAGCACTTCTTTCACCGTGCCGCCGACGGTGTCAGTGCCACCACCAGGACGCTGGTAAGAAGTCAGCTGAACGATCTGCTGAATCTCCATGGCGCCGAGGACGCGCTGCGGCCCCAGGATAACGACACGCTGCTGGCGGCCCAGTTGCATGGTGCGGGTCAGTGCGGCCTGTACGTGGCCCAGCAGGTATACCGCCATCTGGCCGTGGTCATAGGTCAGCACAGTGGTGTTGCCGTTGCTGTCCGGAGGCAGGGACTCAGTGGTCGCGCCAGCGGTGTTCAGCAGGCCTTCACCGCCGGCAGGGTTCATGCCGTACAGCAGAGCAGAGCGCAGCTGCTGGAAAATGCCCTGACGCATGCCCAGGCGCTGAGCTTCCGGCAGTGCAAAGTTCCAGTTACCGGCAGCGGCCATATCATGGTGATCGTAGATACCACGGCAGCGGAACAGGTAGGTTGGGGTTGAAATCATCTTCGCATCCAGCGCCACGCTCGGCAGCTGGTTACCGTTACCGGACTGGCTGGAAGTGGTCTGGGTGCGAATATCCAGGCGGCGCATGTAGACGTACTGGTCGCCCACGCCGAGACGGACTTGCGGGTTACCGCTGGCGATGGTTTCAAACGCACCTGACGCCTGCTGGTAACCAATGATCATCTCCGGCGCGATGTACGACGGATTGACGATGGTGTAGCTGGGGGTAATTGCAGCCATTTAATTCAGCTCCCGATTAAAGTAAGACCAGCGCGCAGCTGTCGGTGTTGTTCCAGGTCAGGAAGCCCGTTGCGCTGTCATAGCTGACAGTCTTGGAGTTGCCTGATTCGATGGCGAGCACTTTTACCGGCAGCGTGATGTCGGAAAGCGTAACTGCGCCGATGGTGCCCTGCGTGGTTGCAGCGCCGCCTGGTGCAGTTGCCGTGGCATAGGTGAAGGTCGTTGAGCTCGGAACAGACAGCACGACCACAGTGCCGTTGTACGCCGCAGGAACAACGCCGCTGATTTTCACGTACTGACCAGCAGTAAGGCCGTGTGCCGATGCGGTGGTAGCCGTAGCCACGCCATTGGCATAGGTCACTGCAGTTGTCGCGATATCAGCGCCAGCGAAACCGGCAGCCGCCGCAGTGGTGATCTGGTTGTTCACAAAATCCCAGGCCAGCGGCGTTTTCACCGACGCACCGGAAGTGCCCAGCGCAACAACCTGTGCAGATGCTTTCAGCGGCACGCGCATGTTGGAGCCCAGGCGGTAGTACGAAACGCTCATGCCGGATGCGTACAGCGGTACCGGAGACTGAGGAGTGGTCAGGCCATTGTGAGCCTGATTGAATACAGTGAAGCCTTCCAGTTCGTTAACAGACACAGCACGACGGATGTAAGAACCGCGCGGGCTTGAACTGGTGCCAGGCAGAAGCTCAGCAACTGGCAGACCGCCCCACAAAGGTTTGGTTTCCGTTGCCGCCACGGTGCCCGCCGCCAGATTGAAGCGGTTGGCCGGGTCATCGAGCGCCACGCCCTGAATATAGCCGTCGGACTGCACACCGAATGAACCCAGCGCGTTCGTGGTTGCCATCGGGTTAAGAGATAAGTTAGCCATGCTTGAGAGCTCCCGTTAAGCCTGGTTGTTGAAACTGGTGACCTGACGCTTGCCGGACTGGAACGGAGCCCAGGTGGCAGCAGGATCGCCTTCGAAGGTGCTGATCTGGCGACCGGTCGCATCAGCGCGTTTAATTTCGCGCAGCATGCCAGGGCCAACAGACAGGCTTGCCGATTTCTGTGCGTCGGCGTAGATCGTCTTCTCGGCCACGCTCAGCAGGGCTGAGTCAGCGATTGAGGACAGGTCGACGGTTTTGAAGTCCGGCGAATGCTCCTGAAGCTGGATCATCAGGCGGCGGCGATATGCCAGCGGCTTTTCACCAGACAGCGGCACCGGCGCGCGCTTGCCGAAGCAGGAGAACACGCTATCGGCCTTCACCTGTGCGTCGGCGACTTCGTTGCGCTCTTCATCGCTCAACTCGGTTGGGATGCGGGAGCGCAGGTCGGCGATCTGCTGACGCAGTTCAGAATCAGCCTTTTCTTTCGCCATACGTTCTGCCTCTTCCGCGTCGGCCTTCTCTTTGGCTTCTGCGTCTGCTTTTTCTTTTGCGGCTTTCTCTTCCGCGTCAGCTTTGGCTTTCGCCTCTTCGGCCTCTTTTTCCTCAGCATCAGCCTTTTCTTTCTTGGCTGCTTCTTCGGCATCGGCCTTGGCTTTGGCGTCTTTTTCTTCGTCAGCCTTAGCCATGCGTGCGTCAATCGCCTTATTGATTAGCGCTACGATTTTTTCCTCGTCCATCTTTTCAGCCTCGTTTGGAATGGAATCAGATTTAACACCAGTAGGGGCAAGGAGCTTGTCCCATACGCCCTGTTCACAAATTGCAACGTGGTCGAGCAATACCGGGGAACCTTCCACCAATAGAGGCTGACCGTCGATTTTGATGATTGAGTCCTGCGCTTCGCTATACGTGACGGTTGGCGAGGTACTCAGCTGCCGTGTCGCCATAATTTCGGCGGCTTCAGCGTCGTACACCCGGCCAATAGTCCAGACCTCGCCATTATCAGCAACCCAACTGTTCGTAAGGGTGCCGATAACACGCTTCGCAAATTCATCGCTATCGAGCTTGTTTTTCTCCGGGTGCAGCCAGATAAGCGGTACACCGGCAACTCGCTGGAGAAACTCTGGGGTGAGATAGTCGTCCGGGTTACGGAAGGCCATCTGTTGATCTGCAGAGCGCCAGGTAACCCCTGTTCCGGTTACCCGGATGGCGAACATCCACATGTTGATAAAGAATTGCGGGCTGCTTAGCGTCCCGTCAGCGATGAGCGCGGCCACCTCGGTTTCATTGAGCGCCTGCTGCGCCAGCATCTCAGCGAAGGGCTGGTGAAGCGGCTTGGGCAGATCGTCAATGTGGAACCATCCGGCAGCCAGCGATTCGTCGTTAAGCTTCGCCTCGAACCTCTCCGGCACCTCGGCGCGAAACGTCAGATAATCGCCATATACGCTGTGAGGGGTTAGTGGGCCATCGTACTGATAACCCACCTCCTCCAGCACCTCGCGGCGTGCGGCATCAATAGCCAGTTCGCCCGGCTCTACCGTTCCGCCAGGCTGGCACCACGTGCCATCATCCGAGCGCTGGATCAGGAAGACGAACTTACCCTGACGGAACATTATCCCGCTGCCAAAAATAGCCACGTTTCAATGCTCCTATGCTGCTTTCTTCATCGACTCCATGAACTTCTGCCCCTTCTGGGTCAGCATGTATTCAGGAATGCTTCGGATGTTGTAGATGTAGGTCACGTAGCACTGACAAAAAACCTCTTCGCCAGGCTGAGTGATTTCGTCCAGGTAACCGGCAGGCCCGGATTTCACGTACCCGTTTTTTTGCGCCCAGTTTCCGCGGATCAGGTAATAAAGCTGATCGCGTTCCTTGTGGTCCTCGCGGAAGTCATAACCCGGCCGCCGCCAGTGACTGTGCCATATCGCGGCAATCGCGTTGTTGCTCGTTGCGATCACGTTGTCGATGTTGGCTATCAGCTTATGGTTCTGGTCGATCATCACCCGGCGCGCTTCATAGTCCACCTTCTCGGCGGCCTTCTGAATGTGAGAAGCTGTCTCCCGCATCGCTCCCTGAATGCCGGTCAGCGCGATGCTGTCGGCTGAGGGAATGCTGCTGGCCCAGCCGCTAAACCGCGACAGTGTAGTGTCGATGGCTTTTTTGCGGTTGAGCTGGATTAGGTCGGCGCTGGCGAGGATCCGCCTGTCGAGCTCCGTCCTCAGCTTCGGCTCAAGGTAGTTGAGCGTGAACCGGGATATGCCATGATGGCGCTTCAGCGCGCCAGCGCGGCCCACCTGCATGTCGTATGCCTTCGTCAGGTTGCGGGTGACCATCGCCATGTAGTCATCGGCTGTTTCGCTTTCGGCGGCCTGGCGGATAATCGCCTGCCAGCGTTCCAGCTCTTCCCGGGACGAGTAGCCGTTGCGGAGAAAGAACTTCACCGCATCTCTCACTGTTCTGGTGAAAGTGTTCATAGCATCATCCCGCCGCCAGGCTCTTCAGCTTTCGGCGGCTCCGGCGGTGGTTTTTTCTTCAGCGAGTCGTAATCGAGATTAAGCCGCTGAGGGAATAGGTTCTCGTTGGCGTTGGCGTTTTCACACGCCCACTCGATCAGAGTCGCCCGGTTTTCGGGGTCAGCAGTAAGCTGCGGCAGCACCACTTCCAGCATGCTGACAATAGCCTTAAAGCGCGTCTCGTCGACCTTCACCTTCTCGCTCTCCGGCTCTTTCAGGGAGGACGGCCAGCGATATTCGAAGTTGTTTATCCAGCTCGCGAAATACACGCTGTAGGTGTTTTTCAGCTCCGGGAAGTCAGCACGCAGCGACTGGAAGAACTCAATACTCCAGGCGCGGTACTGGCATACGCGGATGAAGAACGCATAAAGCTGGTCCAGCCACTCGCGGATGTTGTCGATGTACACCGCCACGGCGCGGGCATCTTCAGTGCCTTCACCGAAGCCCTGGGCGAATGTCTCAGAGTTGAGGATGATCGCCGGCATGTCTGCGGCGGCAGCCACGTTCTCGAGAATGTGCTTACGCGCAGAGTCGAGAGGCTTTTCCAGGTTGCTCAGGTCGATTGACTCGATATTGTCGCTGTCGCCGATCTGCAGGACCTCACCCGTCTTCCCGCGCTTCAGCATCATGCGCTTGATGCCGCTGAGCTTCTGCATCATGTTGTTGACGACGGAGCTTGGCCCCTTGATTTTCGTCACCAGCAGGCCGCCTTTCACCGCAACCATATCGTCTGTGCGCATGGTCTGGATGAAGGATTTCAGCGGATAGAGAGCGCGCTGGTACACGCTACGCCCGGTGAAACCGAACGCCGCAGGGTTGTACGCTAGGTAAATCGGATCCTCGTTCTGAACGACGACACAGCGCGATTTGTGATACGGCTTTCCAGCAACCCGGATTCCGTCGACTTTCTGGAAGTCATGGGCGTTTGGGTCCTGGTTCAGCACGATACTGCCTGCGGTGTTCAGCGGGTCGAGAATGTTAAAGCTGACGTTGTGCTTGTACAGCGTGCGGTAATCCAGCGATTCATTCGGCTCCTGGTTATCCACCAGCATGGCGATCGCCGATACGCCGTAAATTCGGGCGATGCGCGCGGCATTGGCGATGTGCTGGTTCGCACCCATCGCTTTCCATTCGCGCTCGAACGCGTCGCGCAGGCGCTGTTCAAGGCCGTACGACTGGGCAACATGCACGGTGCGCGGCTCATTCATCGCCATTTTAATCGGGCGATCCACCATCTTGCCGCCCAGCGGGTGGTAGAGGTAAACCGTTTTGCAGGTCTGATAGCCAACCGTAGAGCCGGGCTGAATGTCGTCGCTGTCCAGCAATGCCATCAACTCTGAGTGAGAGCAGCTGCCGATTTCGAAATCGTCTTCGTTCATTGGTTCTCTCGTCAGATTGCGTCGCCGCTGCCGAAGGCGATAATCAGCCCGTAGGTGTAATCATCGAGCAGGTCATCGGCGCGCTTATGCGCTTTCTTGTCGGCAAGGTGGAATCGGGATACCTGCTTGTGCAGATGGTTTGCTGTTTCGCCTTTGAAGACGGCCGTCTTCTCGTAGGCGTGTCTGGAAATTTTCGCCAGGCCGCGGTAGTGATAACCGGAGGCCATAATGGCGCGCTCGTCCTTTCCTTTGCTGGTCAGGGCGGACTCTATTTTGTTGACCGGCCATCCCAGACTTTCGCCTTTCTGCAGGAGGATGCTGCCCATGCTGGCGTCTTCGATGAATACGCCCAGGCTGCCGTTGATGGCAACGCACTGCCCGGAAAGCTCGTTGAGCCGGTCGAATACCGACGGCATCCACGTTTCCAGCAGCGCGCCGTCAATCTGCACCACATCCCAGTCGAGAATGGTGAGGCGCTGAATGCCTGGTCTGGTGTCGACGGCGTAATACACCACCGCCGTGCCGTCATGCTCAGATCCACCTTTGACGGCGGTATCCATGACAGCGAAGACGGCCTGACACATTTCAGGGTAATCGACAGGCTGATCCTGATTCTCACCCTCGAACCATTTGCGGACATCGAACAGCGATGCAGCGGACCAGTCTACGAACTCGGCCAGAAACTCCTGGCGGAACACGCGCGGGTCGTTGTTGGCCTTTTCCTTCTCCAGTTCTTCCGGCGGAACGAACGGGTTGGAAGATGTCGGTGCGTGGTGCTCGATAAAGCCGAGGCTTTTGTCGTGGCAGATGGCGTAGAAGAAGTTCTCTTCGTCCACACCGTCCGGCGTTGAAAACACGTAGGCCCGACCTTTCGTCGTAAGCAGCGTTGGCTTAATCGACTTAGGCCAGATCTCCCTCAGCATCTCCGGCGACTTGGTAAACGCCGCCTCGTCTATCAGGATGATTTCGTATTCACGTCCACGCCCAGCGAGTTTGTTGTCGTTGGTGACCCAGAAGTCGATCTTCCCGCCGTTCTTCAGCAGAAGGCGCTTCTCCTGGCGGCTAAAGCTTTTCTTCAGCGGCAGCAGGATTTCTTCGAGCTTGTCGTAGATCTCCTGATACTGGCGATACTCCGCTGTGAAGATACCGACGCGGCCGCCGAGCTCAATGTCCATGCCCGGGCGCTTAAACGGCGCAGTAGCATAGGTCACTGCGGCGCTGGACAGCATGAAAGTCTTACCCCATCGGCGACCACACCGGACCGCGTGCAGTTGCCCTTCCCAGGAATCGGACCAGACCTTTAACTGCCCGTCATGCAGCGTCGGGAGGTAAATGTCGGCCATATCATCTTCCAGGTATCGGCAGGGTATTGTGTACGACGATCGCGTTGTCGCTGTCGCCGTCCTTCATGATGTCGATTTCCATTTCCACTTTTTCAGTGGCGCGTTCGCGATAAGCAGCATCCACACGAAGCTTCTCTATCGAGCCTTTGGTGTATTCCAGCGACTCGATGCGCTGCGTGTTGCGGTGCATGGCCTTTTCAGCAGAGGAAATCAGCGAGTGCAGATCCTTCGCTTTATCATCATCGGCAAGCTCGAGTTCAGCCTGCCAGCGCCCAATGTTCTCCGCCGCCGTCAGGTTCGCCGCGCGCAGCCAGAACAACTCATCGTCGAGCGTGAGCAGCTTCGCATCTTCGGTGATTGCGTCAGAGAGCAGCATCCTGCGACCGTAGCCGCCGTGCTTCAGTGCATTCTGGTTGCCAGGCTGGAAGGCATTCGTCGGCGGTGCGGTGCGCGATCCGCGTATCGGTTTCGCGTCTCGGGAGTTTTTGGCGCTGCCTGTTTCACGGTCGGATTTTTTTACCTTCCCGGATTTACTGGCCTCGCCCTTTCCCTTTTGCGAATTCGCATTTTTTTTCGCAGCTTCTTTCTGCGATTTCGCACCATACGACGTTACTTTGATGTAGCGTTTCGCAGATGCGTAATTCAGTCCCTGAGCCTGGCACCAGTCTTTGGGGGAAATACCTGTTTTGGCATGCTCGGCGAGGAACTGGTCTTGCAGTGCTCCCCAGTCCGGTTTTGCCATAATACTTACCTCACGTTGACATTATCGAAGCCCCTCAGTGAAGAGCTTCTGTAATGCCTAACTCGCTACCGGTCCGGAGGTGCTCGTTGCCGTGGATACTGGTGAGGCTGCGGCATCTGCCTGGATTTGCTTAAGTCGGACCTGGACCAGCTCTTCCACTTTATCGGCTTCTGCTTTTGCAGCAGCAGCTGCCTCTTTTGCCTTTGCCAGGGCATGAGCTTTGAACCAGTCACGCATTTTTACCCAGCCGCCAGCGATGAGCATGAAAGCGCTGGTTACCGCAGAAAAATAGAGCAGAACACTATCAAAGAACGTCATTTTGTTTTTCCTTGCCTACGTTGTTCAGCCTGCCGTATGGCGGCCAGTTGATTGTTAGCTTTCTCGATTGCAGCCAACAGCGGTTCTATCCAGAGAACGGCCTGACAGTACGTCAGTTGGCTGGGGGAAGTGGCGCTATTACCGCCTTCGTCAGCTCCGGCGGTAGTGGTGTGCATTGCGCTGGCACGTAGACTGTTCGTGTATTTGAGCAGCCCGTTAGCGATATGAGCAGGCACAGGGTAATCGCATGTTTTTTCACGGCGGAGTATCTCGCGATATTCAATGACGGTGGTTTCCGCTTTGGCGTCTACCGCGGCGTTATCATCCACGGTGCCGGAGGCCATCGCACTGAATGCCTGGCTTTCGGCTGCCTGCTGCTGAATGACTTTTGCCTGCATCAGGACATTCGCATCAGCATTATCAGCACGAGTGCTGTTACTCGCGTAGCGGGATCCAAAAAACAATCCAAGCCCTGCCACCAGCAGGATCAGGGATATGATGATGGTGGCGCGCGCTTCGGCAGTCACTGGTCTAACCCCCAGCACGCCAGCGCACTTTCCTGATCACGACGCTCAACCTGACCGTAACAGCCATTTTTCTGGCCTTTGGTCAGTCGACAATCGCGCCCGCCGTCTTTAATCCACCAGCGGATAGCCTCACAGGCCCCTTTACGGTCACCGGCGTTGATTCGCTGGTAAAAGGTGGATGGATAGCATTTTCCGGGGCCTATGTTGTAGGGGCAGAACGATGCAATGCCAACCTTTTGCGGCTCTGTCAGAGGCACTTTGATATTCCGGTCGACCCAGGCAAGCGCTTTATCACGCTCAATGGCGTTCACCTTCTTGCATTGCGCCTCGGTAGCGGTCATGCCCTTCACAACACGCTTACCATCAATAACTGTCACGCCATGACATAGCGACCAGACGCCACCAGGATCCATGACGGCCACGAGAGCATTGCCTTCCTTCTCACTAATGAACTGGTCAAACAGCACTGGCGCTGATGCACCAGCGGCGATCAGGGATAGCATGGCAGCGCTGAGTTTTGCTCTTGTCGATGCCATGTTAATTGTCCTGTGGTGGTGCGGTGATGTAGCCCTTTTTCAGGGCCTTCTCGTATGCCTTGGTCTGGCGTCTTTTGAAGTAGAGGTTGGTAAGGTAAGTGGCTATACCGATAAGAAAACCGCCAATCACTGCAACCTTGTTCCAGTCGAGGTCGTGCAACCATTGCAAAATGCCGCCTCCACAAATAAGACTGCCAGACACGCAATACGAGACTGCGGATGCGATTTTGTCAGGCATATATCGGATCATCTCTATCTCCTCGCGTATTGGCGGGAGCTGTGCGTAATGGGTCAGGCCCTCGGGACGATTTAACAAGTAGGCGTGTCGATGATGGTTCCCGGAGCCTGAAATAAAAAAGCCCGCGACAGGCTGGCAATATGGGGGTAAGGCAATGCCGGCTCTATGGCCGAAGGGTCCCAGGCAGTGGGTTTGTTTGTGGTGGCAGGTGCTGATCTCCTGCTCAGGGTTGTAGCAAGCCCCATGAAGCGCGCACTACTGTAGTCATGGCGCATCAGCCTGCGCATTCACCACAACGGAAAGAGCGCTGGTAATCTGTAGCGGGTGGTGAGTCGCGCGCGCCGATGTGACGCGCGGCCCATTCCAGCATGGTCAGCGCTTTTTCCTGTTGTGCAGATACGAAAAAGCCCAAGGCGTTAACCTCGGGCTTGAATTTTTTGTGTCGACAATCAAAGCTATGGCGACGATATCAGATTTACATGAAATATATGCGTTTCAGTTCGGTTTTGCAAGACTTACATCTAAATTTGTCGCCTTTTGTTGTGAACGTGATCGCGTTACGGAGATAAGCGCACCGCTATCGAGTCGCTTAAAGCTGTTACGCATGGCCAGCCAGTGAGGCAGATAAGTTTCTGTCCAGGTGGATTTCGCTACGCCCACCAGCTCCGCCAGCGCCTGGTATTCATATGTATCCCGTCCCGCCAGCTCAGCCTTAACGTCCTGCGCCGCCAGCCAGATAAGCTTCTTCAGGCGTTCCAGCGTCTTGCCGGCCACCTTCTTTGTACCGAGGTGCTCCCTGAACTCGGCCCAGGCCCACTGAGTGATCGCCACCTGATACTCGAAGCGGATATTCTCGCTGTAGTTCCACATCAGCCATGCTTTCTGGTGCTCTTCCAGCGACAGGACGGCGCGGCGCCACGATGCGGTAACGAACTCAACCGGGCCCACCAGCGCAATGGATGAGCCTTTAGCGCGGGACTGGCTGCCGCTCATCGGCGGACCATCCGGGTTAACTTTGCGACCGGTGACCGGGTCAGTGATTTTCTTGCGCCCCCGGCTGCGCGCCGTCGCGGTGAATTGCGCGTTCTCGGCGAAGGCTACCAGCTGCCCTTTTGTCGCCCCGCTCAGATCTGCGGTTGCCACAATGAGCTGCTGACGTACGTATTCCAGTTGCTGACTGTTCATTGTGCTGCTCCTGCAGGATGATAGATACGAACGTAGTTACGGAGAATGCGGTAATCGACCAGCACTGAGCCCGGGCGGCGGTAAATCCGGAGGCGCTGCCAGCGCGCTCGGAGTATCTCGATCGTTTCTGGCCTCATGCTGCATCCTGCTGTTTCAGTGCTTTGAGCTTGGCGCGGTACTCATCGCGGATGCGGATGAAGTCTTCCCGGCGGTAGTTGGTCATTTCATGGGGGCCGTTGAGCCAGTCGACGTATTCCTGCCCGTAACGAGCGACCAGGCCAGCTTCGTATTGCTGCGCGACCGTCGCCTCTTTAGCGGTGTACTTGCCCGCCCCGGCATTGCAGGATTTGCACTGCTTATGGGCGTTGCGCTCTTCAAAGCGCAGTTCAGGGTTAGCGCCGACCGTTTTGAAGTGACCGCAGTCCCACTGGCCGCCATGCAGATCAGGCGGGTTGGTTTCGCCGCAGCTGATGCATGGCAAATCAGCATCACGCGCCCGGATGAAGGCGTTGAAAGCCTGCTGAGCCTGCGCCTTGTAGTAACCGGCAGGCCGTAGCTCTGCCAGCCGCTCCTTGCGGCGTTTGCGCCCGGCCTTCTCGGCCTCCTTCTGCTCTTTGATACGCTTAGCCGCGGCTTTCACTTTCTCCTTTTCGCGCTCTTCCATCGCGAGAATTGCGCCGTGCTCCGGGCAGCACCAGCGGATCCGGATGTCGTGAAATTTCGGCACGAAGTATTCACCGCATACTTTGCACTTACGGCGGGATGGTTTACGCATGGTTCCTCCTCGCCGCGAGACGCAGCCATTTCTGATCCACCATGCGGGCGGTGTAGTCTTTCATGGTCGGGATTTCGGACGGCTTAACCGCGGGCTTAGGCTGGCGGCGCGCCGGAACGCGGAATATTTCATTGGTGATGACGCGTGCGAGAGGACTACCCACGGGAAGCCCTCCATTCTTGCGCCCAGGCGATGCGCTTACTGGATGCTTCGGAGAACTTCACGCCGCGGTCGGTGCCGAACCAGTAAATCGCCTCGATGACGTCGACCATGTAGCGCTTGCTGGATTTGGATGTGCGGACGCCGAAATAAACGCGGCCGCCGTTGATACCAGGCGCAGATTTCTGTTCCTGGTCCTGGGTCTGGTTCACCAGAACGGTGATAAGGTCCTTCCATTCCTCGCGGGTAAGCTTTTCGCCGTGCCAAACCACCTGATCAGACAGGTCTTTCAGCAGCGGCCACATCAGGCGATTCTGCTTGTCGGTGCGGGTCTCTTCCCGGGCCTCGACCACCATCGGCGCACGAGGATTTACCGGCAGGGTGCGAATGTACGCGATGAGGTTCTCTTTAACGGTGTCGTTAACGATGCAGTAGTGCTGTCTCATACGCCACCTCCGAGAGGTAACGCAGAATGCAGAAAATCGCAGGTGCCGTTAAGCATCTGTGACAAGGTGAGGAGTTCATATTGTGGTCGCATTTAAGTCCCCTTAAATGCGAAGAAGTCACCGGAGTTGTTCAGGCTCCGATGACTTAATTATGGCTGGGTGATAATGAATAATCAAACGTTGCTTGACGTTTAGTTATGCGTCGAATGGGTTAGGCATCATCCCTCTCTCCATGCCTGGTTTCTGGTTTTAA
>OGZV01000995.1_pt1 | contig 28538 bp, 19 predicted proteins | sample 1576861 | NCBI WGS metagenome assembly OGZV01 (sample SAMEA3541501, study PRJEB24748) | human gut metagenome | biome: human gut; feature: human-associated habitat; material: faeces | place: China | collected 2012
TACAGGAAGCAGAACTAATCAAATGCCGATTGGCTCCGGCTGCGGCAAATGGCGGCTCAAAAAAGTATTATTCTTTAACGGATAAAGGCAGGAATGTACTTGATGAACTAATCTTATTTTGGTCAAGCTATGAAAACTGCGTAAACGGCTTTATAGAAAGTTATCAACAAGCGAGGGTGTCCAAATGAAAGAACAATATATCAAACAGGTTGAAAAGGAACTATCTTTACCACGCAAAATGAAAAAAGAGGTTGTACGTGACTTGAATGAAGTTTTTGCGTCTGCTATGGAGCATGGAGAAACAGAGCAGCAGATTATCCAGCGTTTGGGGACGCCAAAAGAATTTGCAGACAGCACCGCAGAACAGTTTGGCATTGATAACACCAAATCGAAAAAAAGGAACGGTATCATTTCTACTCTTGCTGCGCTTGTTATCGCGGTTGCTGCCTTTTCGGTATATGCTGTTACGCAATCAGGAAAAGTACCAGAAGGAGCAATCGGACAAGCAGACGCGACAACAAATATACAGATTGAGGGCGCGTTTGCCTTTGATATTTCGCAAATCCTTTTGGCTATTGGGTTTGCAGCAACAGCTATTGCTCTTTTGTTAATTATCCGAACCATACACAAAAACAGGAGGTAACCAATGAAGAAATATATTTCTGTATTCACAATCATGATTATGATTTTTTTGGCTGCGTGTTCTAATCAAAATACCTCATCTACACCGACAAGCAATGAGAACAATACGCAATCTAATAGTGTTACAAAATTGGACGAGGGTGTTTGGCCTGAGAATGAGTACACAGAGGGGCTTCCTGTTGCGCCTGGTACGGTTGCATGGGCTACACTTGATACAGAACATGAGAATTGTAATATCAACCTTACCGGTATTAGCGAAAACGACTATAACGAGTATATGGAGCTTTTGAACCAAGAAGGCTTTTCCGTAATTGAAAATGTGTCAGAGGAAATCGAGGGAGAAAACTATGTTTCTATCGGGACACTTTTATCAAACGACGAAAAGTGGTTAAGTATCAGCTACATACCCAATAGTCTAACTATCTACATTTCCTTTGACAATAACTGAAAGAGATCACGGAATAGCAAAGCCAGCCGAGCCAGTCAACGGTCAAGATGAACGGCGCAAGCGCCGCCGTTGACAGCCCCGCCCGCCTTTGCAGATAGGCAATCAAGGGGCGACAGCAAGGAGTGCTGCCGCCCACAGTATTATCAGAGAGGGAGAATTCTATGAGAAATCGGATTGTAAAAGTGACAGAAGTTGTAGTCAGAAGCGCTTTTTACATCATCTCAAACTATGTATTTGTTAGCATGGGACTATCATTTCATACTCAATGGATTTCAATTCTATTTTTGCTTTCAATGGTATGGTCTACTATTGATTACGGAAAGTCCATAAATGAAATAATCGAAAAAAAGGTAATTGCTGAAATACTATGTATATGTTGCATTGCACTGAGTATAGCGATGGCATATTTTGTGGGATATATTCAAGGAGCATTCGTTTCCCTCTGAAAATACAGGGCCACAACTTTCCGCTTAATATATCAGTATGGAACAAGTTATCAAAAAGTCATGAATGCTCGTAGCTCACCGGCCCGGCCAGCAAAAGCAGTAAATCTGAAATTGATTTACTGCTTTTTTGCTCAATAGACTCTTAAATCATCTGAAAATATTTCAACGCATCCCTGATCGCCGCTTCCTTCTCCGGCGGACATTTTGGCACTTTGGCATCTTCCTTCTTTGACAGGTTATAATTTTGCCCCACATCCAGCCCGCACTTGCGCTTTATCTGTGAGATGTACAGGGAAGATACCTTCAAACCGGTATGCTCCAACACATACGCCTTGATCTGCTCATAAGTCGCGCCCTTCTGGAAGCCGGACATATCCATATCTTCCAGCGAGAACTCCACCCGCACCTTCTTTGAGTCGATTTCTCCCTTGGAAAGCAAAACAACCGTCTCAACATGAAACGTCGAAGGAAACATATCGACACAACAGACCTTTTTCACTTCATATCCTCTCGCCTGTAAAACTTCCAGATCTCTTGCCAGACTGGTCGGCTTGCAGGAAATATAAACCATCTGAGGCACATTGTAACGAATGATTTTTTCCAAAGCTTTTGGATTGATTCCGTCCCTTGGTGGATCAAGTACAATATAATCCGGCTTTTCTTCAATGCTGTCAATGACTTTGAGCACATCCCCTGCGATAAACTCGCAGTTATGTAAACCATTTAACTGTGCATTCTCCTTGGCAGCTTCCACTGCTTCCTCAATGATCTCCACACCGATCACTTTTTTAGCTACCGGAGAAAGCATTTGTGCGATCGTTCCAGTTCCGGAATACAGATCAAATACAATTTTACCATGTTCCGCAATATCTGCGTCTGTTCCGCTTGGAAGTGCATCTCCGATAAACTCTCTGGCAGTCTGATATAGCACCTCTGCACCCAGGGAATTTGTCTGGAAAAAAGAAAATGGTGTGATCTTAAAGCGAAGCCCTAACAATTCCTCGTAAAAGAAATCCTGTCCATATAAAACATCCGTGCCTTCATTCGTCACGGTATCTGCCACATTGTCATTTCTCGTATGCAGAATACCTGTCATGATACCTTTGTAATCCGCTGCAAGAAGAGCAGCTTTCCAGCCCTCTAATAATTCCTCTTCCGTTCCTGCAAATGCGTTTTCCTGTGCATTGTTCAACGTACTTTTAACTTCATCCATCTGCGCTCCGGCAATTCCCTGAAAATCCGTCTGCGTTGTAGTCACCAGATCTACTAATATTTCCCCTGTTTTGACTGCCTTACGGACAAGCAGATGTCTCAAATATCCGGTGTGACGCAGTTTATGGTAATAGGTGATATTTTTTTCACGAAAATAAGCAAGTGTGACAGACAGGATCTTTCTGAAATCCTCATCCACGATCTGGCAGTTTTCCACCGTCACAATATCATAAAAGCTTCCACGCTTATGCATGCCAAGTGCTAACGGTCCATCCTTAAATTCATCCCCAAAGGAAAATTCCATTTTATTGCGGTATCCGGTCTGCCTTGGACTTTCCTTGATTCCCAGAAACTGGTAATCCCGGTTTTCCTGATCGATCACATCATCCATTAATTTTTTTACCTGTTCTGCTTTCATCTCAAGCTGCCTGTCGTATGGAAGTGTCTGATAAGTACATCCTCCACATTCCCCGGCATGGACACATCCTGTTTTGTCCCCTTCCAGCGGTGACTTTTCCAATACCTCTAAAAGTCTGCCCTCTGCCTTTCCTTTGCGGATTTTATTGATGGAAGCAGACACTTTCTGTCCCGGTATCGTATTTTTTACAATAACCTGTCTGCCATCCTCTGTTCTGATAATTCCCTTATTTGGAAAGTCTACGCGCTCGATCACGCCTTCTATGATTTGTCCTTTTTTCATAAATTCCTCGCATTTTTATTTCATCAACTATAAAATTGTCCATGATTCCATTGACATTTTATTAACTTCACAGTTTTCTATTTCTTTTATCTGTTACACAAGAAAAAAGGGCTGCATCCGCAGCCCTCCAGATTATTTTTATTCTTCTTCTTTTTTCTCTGCTGGTTTTGCCGGCTCTTCTTCGTCCTCTTCATCTTCGAAGAAATCGTCATCATAATCATCTTCAAAATCGTCTTCAAAATCTTCCAGATAATCTGGTGTAAAGAAACGATATACGCCATATACTGCTGCTGCAACTGCTGCAATAATACCGATGATTGCAAAAATCCATACAACCTTTGATGTTTTCTTTTCTTCTGCTTCTTTTTTGTTTAATAATTCATTCAACTTTGTCATATTGATCAGATCCTCTTTCTTATTGAGTAAGTCGTTTAACTTTGTCGTATTGATGAAATCTTCCACCTTGTTCATAGTGTTCCGCTCCTTCTCTAATTTATACTTTTTAGGATATGCAAAACCTAAACGCAATACACACCAGAAAAATCTACGTGCACCGCTCATTGCTTACGCTCATTATATCATATCCTTTACTTTTCGAATATAAAAAATTTACATTTTTCAAAAATTTTATATATTTTTTAGAGTTTCGGATACACAAACGTCCCTGCTTCCAAATAGAATCAGATACGCTTTAATTTTGCAAAAGAGGCAAACATTTTTTTCACACCATATCCTTCGAAATCCACGGTCACCTCGTAATCTCTTCCGCCATCCATGATGTTTTTCACAACTCCTCTGCCAAACTTGATATGCGATACGGTGTCCCCGACACCATAGTCAAGCTCTGACTTTACAACACCCTTTGTGACAAGAGCCTTTGTCTGCATGCTCTGTCCGGAAGGCTGCTGGCGCAGTGTTGTTCTTTTCGGTCTTGCTGTTGTCTGGTTCTGTAAAAAAGATGGGAAACTGCTCTCTTTTCCAAAAGAAGATCCTCTTGCAGATGCCGGCTTTCTCAGTTCACTGTCCAACAGTTCAGACGGAATCTCCCGAACAAACCGCGATACTTTATTATATTGCGTTTCGCCACGAATCATACGTTGTCTTGCACAGGTAATTGTAAGTTCTTCTTTGGCTCTCGTGATCCCCACATAAGCCAGGCGTCGCTCCTCTTCGAGATCCTCAGAAGAACTGTCCGAAGTGATGGACATATAACTTGGGAACAATCCATCCTCCATTCCGGCAAGGTAAACTTTCGGGAACTCCAGACCTTTTGCACTATGTAATGTCATTAAAACAACATAATCACTGCCCTCATCGAGACTGTCGATGTCTGCAACCAGTGCCACTTCCTCTAAAAAACCACTGAGTGTCGGATGTTCCTCGCCTTCCTCGTAAGCAACCACTTTGCTGATCAACTCATCGATATTCTCAATACGCGCCTTTGCCTCTTCGGTATCTTCCGCTTCCAATTCTTTCACATATCCGGTTTCGTCTATAATCTCCTGCAAAAGTTCAGAAACGCTGATAATCTCTACTTTACTGCGCATCACCTGAATAAAATTCACAAATGGCTTGATCTTTGCAGCACTCTTGCCGAGTGTCGGAATATCGTCTGCCATTTTCAATGCATTATAAAAACTGATATCTGCCGCAGCCGCATAATCTGCCACACGATTTAAGGTTGTTGCACCGATTCCACGTTTTGGCACGTTGATGATCCTGCGGACAGCAAGATCATCTCTTGCATTATCGATCGTTTTTAAATAGGCAAGCAGGTCTTTGATCTCTTTTCTTGCATAGAAGTTCACGCCGCCGACAATCTTATACGGAATATTGGATACAATAAATTTTTCCTCAAAAAGACGGGACTGTGCATTGGTGCGGTAAAGAACGGCACAGTCACCGTAATGATATCTGCCGTCCTTCACGCAGGCATTGATATCCTTTGCGACATACTCTGCCTCTTCATAGCCTGTCTCAAACTGCTTGAAACCGATTTTTTTCCCCGCTTCATTGTCTGTCCAGAGTGTCTTTCTTTTTCGTCCCATATTGTTGGAGATCACCCCATTTGCAGCATTTAAAATATTCTGTGTAGAACGGTAATTCTGTTCCAGTTTTATCGTCACTGCCTCCGGAAAATGTTTTTCAAAGTTCAGAATATTATAAATATTCGCACCGCGGAACTTATAGATAGACTGATCATCATCACCAACGACACACAGGTTCTTATACTTTCTCGCAAGAATACTGATCAGTTCAAACTGTGCCGTATTCGTATCCTGATACTCGTCCACCATAATATAGCGGAAGCGTTCCTGATAGTAGTCTAACACCTGATCATCCGTTTTAAACAATTCAACCGTCTTTACGATCAGATCGTCAAAATCAAGTGCATTATTCCGCCGCAGTGCATCCTGATACTCTCTGTAGATCTCTGCCTGTTTCCGTTTCGCAAAATCCCCGGAAGCAGCCGCACGGAGAGAAAATTCCTGTGGATCTACCAGTTCATCTTTTGCTTTGGAAATCGCAGCAAGCAGACTCCGCTCTTTGTAAATCTTAGTATCCACATTCAGACGTTTACAGATATCCTTCATCAGTGTCTTCTGATCATCGGAATCATAGATTGTAAAATTAGTGTCAAACCCGATGCGGTCAATATGACGTCTTAAAATGCGCACACAGGTAGAATGAAACGTTGATACCCAGATGCTCTCAGAGCCATATCCCACAAGCTGGTCGATTCTCTCACGCATCTCACCTGCTGCTTTATTCGTAAATGTGATTGCCATAATATTGTATGGATTCACACCCTTTTCTTCGATCAGATAAGCGGTTCGATGTGTCAGGACACGCGTTTTTCCGGAACCTGCACCCGCCAAGATCAGAACCGGTCCCTCCGTATGAAATACCGCTTCTCTCTGCTGTTCGTTCAATGTATCATAAATGCTCATAGACATCTCCATTTCCGTTGTTGTTTGTAATATTCAATCCCTTTTTTATTACAATATCATATTCCCATCTATTGTAACACATTATCCCTGCTTATGAACAGTAAAATCGAACATATTTTCTTTTTTTAACAATAAAAAATAACCGTCCAGCTCCTGAGAAAAGTTGACGGTTATTTTAACATTGATTTTTCGCCAGAGTAGATAGCTCACACCTATCTATCGGCTTTCCTGTTAAGTGCATTATATGACAAACATATATTTTTGTCAAATACACCCGTCTCTTTTTTTACTTTTGCGTCAGAAAAAATCTACGACCGTCCACATTCAAATTCATACAATTAAATTCAATTGTATCTTGTCATCTAGTTTTCAATACTATATAATCTGATGTAGAGAATATGATTGAACCAGTAAGAGTAAAAGCAGGTAAAAAAATGAATACAAAACAATTTTTAAGTGATATATTAGATGAATTTAACAAAATCGACTATGTAAAACCGGAAGATATCCCGAATATCGATCTTTACATGGATCAGGTGACAACATTTATGGATTCCCAGCTTGCCACATCCAAGCGGCATGAGGACGATAAGATTCTGACTAAGACCATGATCAACAATTATGCAAAAAACGATCTTCTTCCTCCACCGGAAAAGAAAAAATATTCCAAAGAACATGTGCTGACTTTGATCTTTATCTACTATTTTAAAAGTATCTTAAGCATCAGTGACATCCAGAGTATCTTAAATCCGATCACGGACAGATATTTTGGAAAAGGCAGCTCCGAGATGAGTCTTGAGGATATCTATAAAGAAGTGTTCGGTCTGGAGCATCAGGAAACCTTAAATATCATGAAAGACCTTGCAAAGAAGTTTAACACCTCCATGAAAACTTTTGAGGAAATGGAAGGTGAGGATGCAGAGCTTTTACGGACATTCAGTTTTATCTGCATGTTAAGCTATGATGTCTACCTGAAAAAAACAATTATCGAGCGCATTGTCGATCAGATGCTGCACGAAGAAAAAGATCCTTCCAAAAAAGAAAAATAAAACCCAGTGCTGAATGGAACACTGTCTATACCAGACATGATCCGTGCAGCTCCGGGTTTTTCTTTTTTTCCGGATTTTTCTATTCTGTTTTACGCTTCGTTTGTCTCTGATGCTGCCATTCTGGCAAATACCATGTCATATCCGTCATTCCCATAATTCAAAGAACGGTTTACACGGCTGATGGTCGCTGTGGAAGCACCTGTTTTCTCTGCAATATCAAGATATGTTTTCTGGTCGCGCAGCATCTTGGCAACCTCAAATCGCTGTGATAAGGAAAGCAGCTCATTCACAGTGCAGACATCTTCAAAAAAAGTATAACATTCTTCTCTGTTTTCCAGGCTTAAAATCGCATCAAAAAGATGGTCTACTGCCTCGGTCCTTAGTTTCTTGCTCATTTTACCTTCTCCTTCTCATAAATCAAAATGATATCATCTCTTACTATAATCAGAAACTTCCAATCTACGCACATTTTATCATAGTAAAGTTTTAAAGTAAATATCTGTTTTGCACACTAAAGTGTTACAGATGCAAATTCTATAATAGTCGAATCCAGTTGAAAAAGCAACACTTATTTTCATATTAACTATAACTTTAATTTATACCTGACGGCATCCTGTTATTCTCCAAGAAAAACAGCCAGAAAAGCGGTCAGACGCTCCATCTCCTGCTGGGTTCCGATGCTGATACGCAGATAATTGCTAATTCTCGGCTTGGAAAAATAGCGCACGAAAATGTTATGCTCCCGGAGTGCTTCAAATATTTCTTTTGCAGGAACTCTTTCATGTGTTGCAAAAATAAAGTTGCTCATGGAATCCCCAAAAGAAAATCCAAGTTTTTTCAGTTCGCACTTCGTCCATTCCCTTGTAGCGATGACTTTCGCACAGGTTTCCTCAAAATACTCCCTGTCCCTGATCGCCTGCACACCAAGTACAAGCGCTGTCTGATTGAGCGTGTAGGAATTGAAAGAATATTTCACATCATTGATATACCGGATCAGCTTTTCATTTCCCATCGCAAACCCAAGCCGCATACCTGCCAGGGAACGCGATTTTGAAAAGGTCTGTACCACGAGAAGATTGTCATATTTTTCGATCAGAGGCAGCGCAGACTCCCCGCCAAAATCAATGTATGCCTCATCCACAACTACGATCACATCGCGGTTGTGTGCAATGATATCCTCGATCTCTGAAAGCGGCATAAGAATTCCGGTCGGTGCATTCGGATTTGGGAACACCACGCCACCGTTTTCCCCATAATAGTCCTCTTTTTTGATCTGGAAATCATCATCCAACGCTTTTGTCTCAAACGGAATCCGAAGCATATTTGCCCACACATCATAAAAAGAATAGGTGATATCCGGAAACAGGATCGGCTTTTTGCTGTTAAAAAATGTCATAAATATCATGGCAAGCACATCATCCGAACCGACACCGGTAAACACCTGACTGCTCCTGATTCCATAATAATCTGCGATCGCATCGACTAACACTTTACAGGTCGGTTCCGGATAAAGTCTCAATTTGTCCGTATCAAAGTTCTTCAAAGCCTCTACTACGCCCGGTGCAGGCGGATATGGGTTTTCGTTGGTATTCAATTTGATCATGTCCGGCTGGTTTGGCTGCTCTCCCGGAACATACGGTTCCACTGTCCTTACATATTCTTCCCAGTTACTCATAAATTTTACTCTCTCCACTCTCTCGATTTTCCTGATATATTTCACAAATTCATTACAATCTGCTCATTTTATTCTGTATACAATCTGTAATCTTCTGCCAGTTTTTCAAACGCAGTCAGGGCATTTTTCACCGTCTCATGGGAAACACAGTAAGCAAGACGGACATAGCCTGCACATCCGAATGCGCTGCCCTTTACCATGATGATATTGTATTTTTTACCTGCTGCAACAAATTTTTCTTCGTCTGCATCCGGAGATTTTACCCACATATAAAAAGCGCCTTCCGGTTTGATGCAGTGAAAACCTAGCTTTTGCAGTCCTTCGTATAACATCTTTCTGTTTTCATCATAAAATGCCAGATTGGTTTTCTCATCCAGACATTTTGCAACTGCTTTCTGAAGCAGGGATGGCGCATTCACAAAGCCGAGGGTACGGTTGGATACAACAATGCCGTCAATGACCTGATCTGCATTTTCCACCTCATCCGGAACAACCACATATCCAATACGCTCACCCGGAAGGGAAAGGGATTTGCTGAAGGAATAACCTACAATTGTATTCCTATAGTATTTCGTCAGGAAATCCTCTTGATTTCCATCGTAGACAAGTTCACGGTAAGGCTCATCGGAAATCAGATAAATTTCGTGTCCAATCTCTTTTTCCTTCTTTTCCAGAATCTCAGCCATCTTTTTCATGGTTTCTTCATGATAGATCACACCTGTCGGATTGTTTGGTGTGTTCACGATCACTGCCTTGGTCTTTTCATTGATTGCTTTTTCAAATGCCATCAGATCTGGCTGGAATGTTTCAAAATCCGGTGCCACTTCCACGACTTCCGCATCAAAATTGGCTGCATAACTCTTGTACTCTCCGAAATATGGGGCAAACACGATCACCTCGTCACCCGGATCTAAGATTGTTTTAAAAATAATGTTCAATCCTCCCGCTGCTCCCACTGTCATCACAATATTATGGGAAGTAAATGCAGTTCCAAAACGCTTGTTTAAGTTCTCTGCAACCGCCTGACGAACATCCGGGTAACCGGCGTTGTCCATATATCCATGTAAAACCAGCGGATCGGTCTCATCCACCAGTTGCTTAATTGCCTCGTTCAATGCTGCCGGAGCCGGTGTTGCAGGATTCCCCAATGAAAAATCATACACGTTCTCTCTTCCCACCCTGGCGGCAAGTTCATTTCCCTCTACAAACATTGCACGGATCGCAGAACTTCCCTGCAATGCCTTCTGTATTTTCTGTGAAATCATATTCTCTTCCTCACTGTTTTCTTACTCTCGAATGTTTTTCCTGCTGTCTGCACCATATATGTACAGATCTACGGAACAATTATTACTTTACAACAATACTGTATGAAAGTAAATAGACAAAAAAAGAAAACTGCCACTGGACATTTTCCTTACGGATACTGCCCGGACAGTTTTTGTTTATTAAAAATACTCCCCTGTATTTTTATGCATTGACGGTATCTACGAACTTCTGGAACGCTTTTCTGCCTTCCTCTGTGCATTTGTAAACACCTGCGTCCAATAAAACTTCCTTGAACACAAGACCGATTTCTGTCTGAATGATCTCATGTAATTTTTCCGGTGTAATCTCACCTTCCAGACCACTTCCTGCTGTAAATCCATACTTAGGCAGAAATTCCTCCACCCAGTCTGCATGTTTTGCAAGTACTTCATCCTCACGGATTTCTGCGCCGTCTAAGATTGCCTGTTCTAATGCTGCCATCTCATCTTTTAATCTGGCTGGAAGCACTGCAAGTCCCATAACCTCGATCAGACCAATGTTTTCTTTTTTGATATGATGAAGTTTTGCATGTGGATGGTAAACACCCAGCGGATGCTCCTCCGTTGTGATATTGTTGCGGAGTACAAGATCTAACTCATAATCATTGCCGCGTTTTCTTGCAATAGGAGTGATCGTGTTGTGCGGTTCGCCCTCTGTCTCTGCAAAAATAAATGCATCTTCATCCGTATAACCTCTCCATGCAAGTAAAATCTTATCTGCAAGCTCGATCAGGCGCTCTTTTTGTGGTGCGCTGATACGGATCACGGACATTGGCCATTTTACGATTCCGGCTTTCACATCCTCAAATCCCTTGAAGACCAGCTCTTTTTCCACCGGTGCTTTTGCCATAGCGAACTCATAATGTCCACCCTGAAAATGATCGTGGCTCAAAATAGATCCACCAACGATCGGAAGGTCAGCATTCGATCCGACAAAGTAATGTGGGAACTGCTCTACAAAATCCAACAGTTTTCCAAAGGTTGCTTTCTCGATTTTCATCGGTGTATGCTCTGCGTTAAAAACGATACAGTGCTCATTGTAGTAAACATATGGTGAATACTGGAAAAACCAGTCACTGTGGTTGATCGTTACCGGAATGATCCTGTGGTTCTGTCTTGCCGGATGGTTCACACGTCCTGCATATCCCTCGTTTTCTTTGCACAGAAGGCATTTTGGATAACCGCTCTGTTTTGCAAGCTTGGCTGCTGCGATCGCCTTCGGATCTTTTTCCGGTTTGGAGAGATTGATGGTGATATCCAATGTTCCAAACTCGGTATCTGCAGTCCATTTCTGGTCTTTTTTGATACGATATCTACGAATGTAGTTTGTATCCCTGCTTAATTTGTAAAAATAGTCAGTTGCCTCCTTTGGGCTGATCTGATAGAGTGCCTGGAATTTTTTGATCACTTCACTTGGTCTTGGTACAAGCATGCCCATGATCTTTGTATCAAATAAATCTCTGTATGTGATCGTGTCTTCCGGCATCAGTCCATCTTCTGCCGCATAATCGAGCATCTCATTTAAGATGTCTTCCAATGCTGCCTCTGCACTCTCCTGCGTCATCGGAGTTCTCTTTGCATAGGCTGCTGCCACTTCATCTTCTAATTCATCCAGATGAAAAAGTTCTAACAGGCGGTTAATGGTAAATCTCCTGTCTTCTGGCTCCACCAGTCCAGTCACAAGACCATATTCTGTCAATTCTAAAATTCTTTCCTGAATCATTGTGTTATCCTCTTTATCTTGAAATCATTTCGATCATTGTGAAACTCTTCACGATCTATATTGAATTTCACAATGGTCTGTTAAAATCACTAAGCCAGTTTTACAGGGCCGTCACCGATCTCAACTACATAGAAATCAGCAGCGTAACCGATTTTATCTTTGTAAGCAGCACCTACTTTTTCAATAAAGGAATCCACTGCCTCATCCTTTACGATGCTGACGGTACATCCGCCAAATCCTGCACCTGTCATGCGGGAACCGATCACTCCGTCTACTTTCCATGCTTCCTCCACCAATGTGTCAAGCTCGATACCGGTTACTTCGTAATCATCACGAAGGGAAACATGGGAGGCGTTCATTAACTCACCAAACAGAGCAACATCGTTATTCTTTAATGCTTCCACTGCCTTGATGGTTCTTTGATTCTCATAAACCGCATGTTTTGCACGTTTTACCCTGACAGGATCTTTGATCGCATCTTTGTACTGTTCAAACTGTTCCTCCGTGAGTTCACCAAGGGAATCAATTTTAACAACTTTCTGGAGTTCTGCCAGTGCAGTCTCGCACTCACTTCTTCTCTCATTGTATTTGGAATCTCCAAGTCCACGTTTTTTGTTGCTGCAGGAGATCACGATCTTTGCATTTTCCAGCTTGATCGGTGCATACTCATATTTTAAAGTTGCTGTATCAAGGAAAATCGCATGACCAGCTTTTCCCATTGCGATCGCAAACTGATCCATGATACCACAGTTTACGCCGTTGAATTTATTTTCAGAGAACTGTCCGATCAGTGCAAGATCCTGATTTGTCACGTCGAATCCAAACATATCTTTTAAAATATATCCGGTCAGAACTTCAACGGATGCAGAAGAAGAAAGTCCGGAGCCGTTTGGAATATTGCCAAATAAAACAAGATCCATACCCTGCTCTACTTTCATTCCCTTCTCGCCAAATGCCCACATAACTCCCTTTGGATAGTTCGTCCAGTCAGCTTCTTTTTCCGGCTTTAATCCTTCTACTGAGGACTCAATCACACCGAGCTGCTCAAAATTCATGGAATAGAAACGAAGTTTCTTATCATCTCTTTTTCTTGCCACACCATATGTACCAATAGTGAGTGCACAAGGGAAAACGTGTCCTCCGTTGTAATCGGTATGCTCACCGATCATGTTCACACGTCCCGGTGCAAAATAAACACCGATTTCACCCTCATCCCCGAATAACTCTTTAAATTTTGCTAATACATCTTCCCAGATCATAAAATCCTCCTTGTTTTACGCATCTTCCGTTTCCTGTTACTATCACATTATCATGTTCGTTTTTACATTGCAACCAATTGACCGCAGACTGCAACAATAAAAAAGAAAGATGCAACATTTTTACATGTCACATCTTTCTTGAAATTAGTTTTCTTCTAACATAACCTTACATTAAGTATCACGGACGCTGTCCGTCTTTTTCCACATTCTGCTTAAACAAAGCCAGAACCTGCTCTGTGATAATGTTCCGGATTTCTCTGTTTGGCACTGCAAGTCTGAATCTTTTTGTATCAACTCTGCCTTTATGCGTAAGATATCCCGCCATGAAAAGTGTACTCCAAAGGTTATCCATGGATGCATACAGTTCATTATAAGTCAGATCCTCACGTATATCTTTTTCTACGATTTCACCATTTACAAGTCTCTCTAAGTCTGTTTTTGCCAGCCCCTTTGCTGCTCCTGCACTTTCTATAAAATGTTTCAGCACATCGTTTCCACTGGTATTGGTCCAATAATTCTCCGGTGGAAGCATCGGATTCCTTCTGTGCGCATCGCAATAATTAATGACATCCCACGGGCAATAAACATCTGCATTTCCAAAGCGGTATCCGTCATACCACTCTTTTACCGTTTCATAGTGTGTATCCTGACCGTAATAATGAAGCATTTCTTTCACTTCATCATCGACAAATCCAAACGTCTCATCATACTCTTCATCAAGGATTGAATTTGTCTTAAAATTGTTCAGTCCTGTAAAAATACTCTCCTTTGCCACACGCAGACAGCCTGTTAAAACTGCAAATTTTAAACTACTGTTTGTCTTTAACACGTTTTCAAATAAATTTCTGACAAGTAAAACCATCTGGTCATAGTAACCATTCTCGTTTGCCTTGGCAAGAGGTACATCATACTCATCAATGAGTACAATCACTTTTTTCTCATAATACTTTTCCAGTAATGCAGTCAGCGTTTTCATACTGTATACAAGTGTGTCCTCGCCCATATCTCCTGTAACAAGTGACATATATTCTGCCTTGTCTATGTCATCTAACCTATTTCCACTCATGATAATCCGGTGCATTTTCGCTTCTTCCATCACAATCCGTTTCAACAGGCTGCGTGCATTTTCGTAACTGTCTGCATTTACCCCTTTTAAACTGATTGATATGACCGGATACTTTCCCATATATGCATCACATAAAGCCTTATTCTTAGAAATATATAATCCCTCAAACAGCGACTGATCTGTACCGATTTCAAAGAAACATTTGAGCATACTCATATTCAATGTCTTACCAAACCGACGTGGACGCGTGAACAGATTGACCTCTCCCCAGTTATTTAAAAGCTGCTCGATCAGACCGGTTTTATCAACATAATAAAAATCATCTCTGCGAATTTTTTCAAAATTTTCAATTCCAACAGGTAATTTTATAAATTCTGCCATAGCTGCCTCTCCAAACTATTTTTTTTGCAATTTCTACTTAAGTATAACAAATCTATCTCATAAATGGTAACGTTAAATGTAACTGTATGATAGGCGATGAACTGCTCTTTATTTGGAATATAAGAAACATAGCGCGAAGCAAAGATATTGTTAGGCAAACCGCCGAGAGCATATCTTATGCGTTCTGTTTTCTATATGCGTAAAGATATTCCTGTGCTTTTTGCAGTGAAACATTCAACTTTTTTTGAAGTCTTGCTAAAATATCCTCCTCGGAAAGTCCAAAGTCATTCCCCATTTCAATAATACCTTTTGCCTCTCCTTCATTCCATGTTTCCTGAAATACACTGACCATACCTTTCTCTCCTTCCCCAATCAATTCATTATAATCAATTTTTCCATTCATAGTGCCTGCTACTGTCATAATAACAGCTTTGTCTACCTTATGTTTTCTTGTATAATCTATTGCTTTTTCTTTTTTTCCATCTGTTCTTCCACTTCTGCTTAAAAGAATTTCAAGCAGATTAAATAAATCCTGATTATTTACATTATGCAATACCAGATTATTTTTTCCGGCTTCCACCAGATGTATTTTATAATCATTCACAAATGTTTCCATTGCTTTTGGAATATTTAGCATCCCATGCAAAGATACTGCTCCATCCCACGGCTTCTCACCATAATAGATAACGATTGTAATAACAGGAATAAATTTATCTGTTTTCTTCATTCCCGACAGATATTCATCTTCTGTTAATCCTTTTTCTTTTTTACGCTTTGCCGCATTGTCATCATACTGCTTTTTGTATGTACTATAATCATATCCCATCACTCTTAACGGCATTGCATAATGGATACATTCCTGTCCCTCCAATCCAAGTATAACAAATTCAGCATCATAAGTGGTAGATTTTTTTCTGATTTTAACGTTATCTCTTGCTGCCACAATACTCTGTATATACTCCTTGTGTTCTAATACCAAAGATTCCTCTGTATCCATATCTTCTAATTCTTCCGGTTTTATAACCTTATTTCCATTAAATAAAACTGCATTAAAAATATCTGCAAACTGTTCGTTATTCCGCCAGTAATTCTTTACTACAGTATCTGCTTTCAATACTTTTTTTCCCATATATAATTGCTCCTTCCTATATACCTGATATTTCAGGAAAATAGTTTCGTCGCTTTTTGCACTTGCAGTTTTAACTGGATTTTTATGCAGACCTTGCACCCTCAATTTGATAAAAAAGATTTCCTTATTACCATAACTTGTATCGAAAAAATTGTCAATTTGTTTTTGACATAACATAAATATAGAAAAACAGCCCCTTTTTCACAGGGACTGTCCTTCTTGTAATTTTATTTTCTTATCACTTTATTCCACATCAACCTTCACCTTCGGTAAATGCCAGATATCATCCACATATTCCTGAATCGTTCTGTCGGATGAGAACTTGCCGGAATGTGCAGTGTTTAAGATAGCGCTCTTTGCCCAGGCGCTCCTGTTCTTGTAATACTCCATGATCTTCTTCTGCGCTTCTGCATAAGAACGGAAGTCTGCAAGAATGAAGTACGTATCCGCATACTGTGTGCTGTGTGTATTCAGCAGTGAATTGTACAGGTCACGGAAAAGTTCGGAGTCGTTCGGTGAGTAGAATCCGTTCACTAACTGTGTCAGAACTTTGCGGATATCCTGATCCGTGTTGAAAATCTGCATCGGATCATAATCACGGTTATGCTCATGTGCGATCACTTCGTCAGAGCTCATACCGAAAATAAACATATTATCCGGTCCGACTTCCTCGTACATCTCAACATTTGCACCGTCCATCGTTCCAAGTGTCAGGGCGCCGTTTAACATGAACTTCATATTACCGGTACCGGATGCCTCTTTACTTGCAGTCGAAATCTGCTCGCTGACATCTGCTGCTGCAAAAATCCACTCTGCATTGGAAACTTTGTAGTCCTCGATAAATACCACTTTGATCTTATTATTGATACTCTTATCATTGTTGATCACTTCTGCAACGCTGTTGATCAGTTTAATGGTAAGTTTTGCATTTTTATAACCGGCTGCTGCCTTTGCACCAAAAATGAATGTTCTTGGAACAAATTCCATATCCGGATGCTCTTTGATCTCATTATAGAGATACATAACATGAAGGATATTCAACAGCTGACGTTTGTACTCATGAAGACGTTTTACCTGTACATCAAAGATGGAATCCGGATCAACATCAATTCCATTGTGCTCTTTGATATATTTTGCAAGACGTACTTTATTCTGGTGTTTGATCTTCAGAAACTCCTGCTGTGCTTTTTTATCATCTGCATAAGGCGCAAGTTTCCTGATCTGGGAAAGGTCTGTGATCCAGCCTTCTCCCACATGCGCTGTTACCCAGTCAGCCAGAAGCGGGTTCGCATGTGCTAAGAAACGTCTCTGTGTGATACCATTGGTTTTGTTATTGAACTTCTGCGGCATCATCTCATAGAAATCTTTTAACTGCTCTTTTTTCAAAATCTCTGTGTGCAGTCTGGCAACACCGTTGACAGAATAACCTGCAACGATCGCAAGATGCGCCATTTTTACCTGACCATCATATAAAATTGCCATTTTTGCAATTTTATCATTGTTGCCCGGATACTGCTCCTGGATCTGTAAAACAAAACGGCGGTTGATCTCTTCCACGATCTGATATACACGCGGAAGCAGTCTTTGGAAAATCTCGATCGGCCATTTTTCAAGAGCCTCAGCCATAATGGTATGGTTGGTATAAGCAACACAGTGGGTTGTGATATCCCACGCATCCTCCCAGCTTAAGCCTTCCTCATCCAGCAAAATACGCATTAACTCTGCCACTGCAACCGTCGGATGTGTATCATTCATCTGGAATACTGCTTTCTCCGGCAGCTTATGAATGTCGTCATGATGCTTTTTAAATCTGGCGATCGCACGCTGTAAACTTGCAGATACGAAGAAATACTGCTGTTTTAAACGAAGTTCTTTTCCCTGAATATGATTGTCATTCGGATAAAGGACTTCCACCAGATTACGAGCAAGGTTTTCCTGCTCTACCGCTTTGTTATAATCTCCTTTATCAAAGGAATCTAACTGGAAACCTTCCTTAGGCTCTGCATCCCAGATCATCAGCGTATTTACCATATGATTATCATATCCTACGATTGGCATATCGTATGGGATTGCCATAACGGACTGATAGCCTTCATGGATAAATCTGGTGTTGCCATTTCCCATGTCTTCGGTACGGACATAGCCGCCAAATTTGATCTCATAGGAATACTCCGGTCTGCGAAGTTCGAATGGATAGCCATTCTTTAACCAGTTATCCGGTACTTCTACCTGAAAACCATCCGAAATCTGCTGTTTGAACATACCATAACGGTAACGGATACCGCAGCCGTAAGCTGCGTATCCAAGTGTTGCCAGTGATTCCATAAAACATGCTGCAAGACGTCCAAGACCACCGTTTCCGAGTGCCGGATCCGGCTCCTGATCTTCGATCACGTCAAGATTCAGTCCGATTTCTTCCAGAGCTTCTTTCACTTCTTTGTAAGCTTTTAAATTGATCAGGTTATTTCCAAGCGCACGTCCCATCAGAAATTCCATTGACATATAATAGACAATCTTTGGATCCTGATCGTCAAATGCCTGCTGGGTTGCCAGCCAGTCATCGATTACAACGTCTTTTACGACATAGGATACTGCCTGGAAAATTTCCTGCTGGCTTGCTTCTTTTAACTGTTTGCGGTACATATGACGGACTGTCTCTGTTACATCATTGATAAATTTTTTCTTATTGAAGACTGCTGCTGATTTAGACATTTCCTTACTCTCCTTTTTTTACACCTAAAAGAACGGTTTCCCCATTAATATTCCATTCTTTCTCGTATCCATCCACACTGCCAGCTACAACATCAAGTCCGAGTACATCTGCTTTGATCGCATCACCATATTTGTCAAAGATGGCAGCCACTTTGTCATCTGCCTGATAAGAGATCATGATCTTATCCATCACTTCGAATCCTGCTTCTTTTCTCATGGTCTGGATCTTGCTGATGATCTCACGCACAAATCCTTCTTCAATTAACTCTGGTGTTAAGTTGGTATCAAGGACAACGGTTACTGTATTGTCCCCCTCCGTTACATAACCTTCCATCTGTGTCATTGTAATTAACAGATCTTCCTCTGCTAATTTTACATCATCACTGACAGACTTCAAAGTGATAAATCCATTTTTCTTTAACTCTGCCATGGCAACGTTTCCGTCAAGCTCTGCTAAAGCTTTCTGGATCTGACCTAAATATTTTCCGTATTTTGGTCCTACGGTACGCAGCTGTGGTTTGAACGTATAGCTTGTGTAGGAGCTTACGTCATCGGTAAAGGAAACTTTCTTCACATTCAGCTCATCTTCGATGATCTCTTTGAAGTACTCTGAAAGTTCAAATGGAGCTTTGACAAACATATTTCCGATTGGCTGACGGTTCTTGATGTTTGCTGCATTACGGCATGCACGGCCCATAACAACGATCTTTAATACCTCATCCATATTTTTCTCTAACTCTTTGTCAATGTATGCTTCATTAACGGTTGGGAAGTCACATAAATGAATACTTTCCGGCGCATTTTTATCAATGCTGCATACAAGGTTCTGATAGATTTCCTCTGTCATGAACGGGATCATTGGTGCTGCACATTTACAGATCTCTACTAACGCAGTGTAAAGTGTCATGTAGGCATTGATCTTATCCTGCTCCATTCCTTTTGCCCAGAAACGTTCACGGGAGCGTCTTACGTACCAGTTACTCATATCGTCCACAAACTCATCGAGTGCTCTTGCAGCTTCCGGGATCTTGTAACTGCCAAGGTTGTCATCCACAGCGCCGATCACGGTATTTAATTTAGACAGTAACCATTTATCCATCACGGATAATTTATCATATTCCAGTTTGTATTTTGTTGCATCAAATCCGTCAATGTTTGCATACAGTACAAAGAATGCATAAGTGTTCCATAAGGTGCTTAAGAACTTACGCTGTCCCTCCTGCACTGCTTTTCCATGGAAACGGTTTGGAAGCCATGGAGCGCTGTTGATGTAGAAATACCAGCGGATCGCATCTGCTCCGTAAGTCTCTAATGCATCGAACGGATCGACTGCATTTCCTTTGGATTTGGACATTTTCTGTCCGTTCTCATCCTGTACATGTCCTAAAACGATAACGTTTTCATAAGGAGCTTTATTAAACAGTAAGGTGGACTCTGCCATCAGGGAATAGAACCATCCGCGTGTCTGGTCTACCGCCTCGGAAATGAACTGAGCCGGGAACTGCTGTTTGAACAAATCCTGATTTTCAAATGGATAATGGTGCTGTGCAAACGGCATTGCTCCTGAGTCGAACCAGCAGTCGATCACTTCCGGCACTCTGTGCATGGTCTTGCCACAGTCAGGGCATTTGAAGGTCACAGCGTCGATATACGGTCTGTGTAATTCCACTTTGGCATCATCCGGGTTTCCGCTTTTCTCTGCTAATTCAGCGCGGCTTCCGATGGACTCCTGATGTCCGCAGCCTTCACATTCCCATACATTTAAAGGAGTTCCCCAGTAACGGTTACGGGAGATTCCCCAGTCCTGAATGTTCTCAAGCCAGTCACCAAAACGTCCTTTACCGATGGATTCCGGGATCCAGTTTACAGTATTATTATTACGGATCAGGTCATCTTTGACTGCTGTCATCTTGATGAACCATGACTCTCTTGCATAGTAAATAAGCGGTGTATCACATCTCCAGCAGTGTGGATATTCATGTTCGAATTTTGGTGCGTCAAATAATTTGCCCTGCGCATCCAGATCTTTTAATACTTCAGGGTCGGCTTTCTTTACAAATAATCCGGCATAAGGTGTCTCTTCTGTCATCTCACCTTTTCCGTTTACAAACTGTACAAACGGAAGATCGTACTTACGTCCAACATTCGCATCATCTTCACCGAATGCAGGAGCAATATGAACGATACCGGTACCATCAGACATCGTTACATAAGTATCACAGGTAACAAAATGTCCTTTTTTGTGCTGTTTTGCTGCCACTTCTGCTGCACATGCATATAACGGCTCATATTCTTTGTACTCTAAATCTTTTCCGGTGTAAGTCTCTAATACTTCATATGCTTTGACACCTTCCTCTTCATTTCCAAGCTTTCCTAACACTTTGTCAAGAAGCGCCTCTGCCATGTAGTAGGTGTATCCGTCTGCAGCTTTTACTTTGCAGTAAGTCTCATCCGGGTTCACACAGAGTGCAACGTTGGATGGAAGTGTCCACGGAGTTGTGGTCCATGCGAGGAAATAAGCATCCTCTCCGACAACTTTGAAACGTACCACTGCGGAACGCTCTTTCACGGTCTTGTAACCCTGCGCAACTTCCTGCGAAGAAAGTGGTGTACCACAGCGAGGGCAGTAAGGAACGATCTTGAAGCCTTTGTATAACAATCCCTTGTCCCAGATCTGTTTTAATGCCCACCATTCGGACTCAATAAAGTTGTCATCATAGGTGACATATGGGTTTTCCATATCTGCCCAGAAACCAACGGTTCCTGAGAAATCTTCCCACATTCCTTTGTATTTCCATACAGATTCCTTACATTTTTTGATGAAAGGTTCCATACCGTACTCTTCGATCTGCTCTTTTCCGTTTAAGCCGAGCATCTTCTCTACCTCTAACTCAACCGGGAGTCCGTGTGTATCCCATCCGGCTTTACGCGGAACATATTTTCCCTTCATAGTCTGGTATCTTGGGATCATATCTTTGATAACACGTGTCAATACGTGTCCGATATGTGGTTTTCCGTTTGCAGTCGGAGGTCCGTCATAGAATGTGTAGGTCTCTCCCTGTTTGCGCTGTTCCATTGATTTTTTGAAGATGTCATGATCTTCCCAGAACTTCTCTGTCTGCTTTTCCCTGTCAACGAAGTTCATATTTGTTTCAACTTTGTTATACATATAATCCTCCTCAATCTAAACAAGGCTCTCATCCTGTAAATAGGACGAGAGCCTTAAATGATCGTTGTACCACCTAATTACAATGTACAGATTTTATAAAAATCATATACCCGTTCCCTGTAACGTAGGAAAAACGTCAGTGCCTACTCTGTAAAAACATTTTGGACTGCGACTGGGAAGTGATGTTCATTCCTAAGATACTCGCACCGGTTCACACCATTCCCGGCTCTCTTTGCCTTTCTCTTAACAACTACTGTCTTCGTCATCGTCTTTTCTTTTTCACAATGAACCAGCCATTGCTTTCAATCTTCTGTGATTATACAGAGATTTCCCCGAAAAGTCAAGATTTTCCACCTATCTTAATGACTTTCGTTTCGTCCTGCTGATCACATCGATAAATCTTTCGCGGATGTTCTGGATCATCAGATCTTCCTCCCGGTCATTTCCGTCAAACGGCACAAAACCACCTGCCATCGTAGCATGCCCGCCACCGCTTCCGATGCCTTTTAACGCCTTGCTTATTATTTTTCCGGCATCTAATGTTGGACGCTCACTCCGCACAGAAATTTTGATTCCTTCTTTTTTTCTGGAATAGACCACTGAAAAAGAGACTTCCACCAATGCAAGCATAAAATCTGACACACTGGCGATCAGAGCCTCCGGGCAATCCCTTCCGGTATCTGCAAAACTGATATTCTCAAACACCTCAATGCTTGAGATTGCCTTGGAATACGCCATCAGATCTTCAAAATAGAGTGTGCTGTTCTCTAAGAGATAAATCATATCCTGATCACACAGGTCAAACATGCGCCAGATCATTTCCATATCCATTTTGCATACGCCTCTCGACAATTTCTGTGTATCCATACGGATTCCAAACGTCAGCGCTGTTGCAATTCTTTGATCCATCGGTATTTCATTTTCAAAAAAATATTGTGCTATGATCGATGCGCAAGCCCCGACACCCGGCCGGATATCCGTAAACCGGTACTCCGTTTTCTCATAAATCGGATGATGGTCGATGCAGATGATCTCATCCCCGGTCATATCGATAATGTTGGAATTGCCCTTCTGCGCATCTACCAGGATAACCTCGTCGTCCTCCGTGAGTTCACTATCAATATTCTCAATATTTACCAGTCTGATGTCCAAAATCTCTCTCAGCTTGTCAGTACTGTAACGGTCGATTTTCCCCTTATAGCAGATCGTCGCATGGATCCCGCGAAGCTTTAACAGTTCCTGCAGACCGAACGCACTTGCAATGGCATCCGGATCCGGAAAATTATGTGTCTGGATATAAACATGTTCTCTGTTGATCTGTGTTACTAACTCATCTAATTTTGTCATATGATAAACCCTTATAATTTCTTACCGCAGAGCAAAATATTGGTCTGCTGTCTCTGTAAGTTCCTCAAATGTATGGATTTCCGGCACGTCCGCTGCAATTGTTCCAAACCCATATGCTGCGTGGATGAACCCGACACCTGCGTGGCAGCTGGCGTCATAATCCCCCTGAATATCGCCGACATACACTGCCTCTGTCAACCCGTTCCGGTCTGCTAATAATCTGATATTATCGCCCTTCTGTTTCAGATTGTTTCCATAACATTCTATATCTTCAAAGTATTTTCCAAATCCGTAATGATCTAAAAACGCCTCGATATAACCGCTCTGACAGTTGCTCACGATGTAGAGCGGATACTTTTCTTTCAGTGCAGAAAGTGTCTCCTCCAATTTTGGATACAAAACTCCACCATGCTCTCTCAGGTAGTCATTTTCCATGGAACAGCACTGATCTAACAATTTCATGCGCGCCTCTTTTTCCATTTCCGGAAAAAGAATATCTGCGATCACATCCATGGTCTTTCCCATAACCCCCTGAATGTCCTGCTCCGTCAGTTTTTTATCGACAGAGCCATCCTGTTTTATGGCAAGATTCCATGATTCTGCAACGTTCGCTGCCGAGTCCCACAGCGTTCCGTCCATATCAAAAATAATTCCTTTTTTCATACTTCTCCTTTTCTATCCATTATCCACAAAAATTTCTTTTTTAACCAAGATTATAAACTTTTGTATATTTTTCTTTGAAATAACGAATCAGCGGTTCTGCTGAAACTTCTTTGCCGCAGACGTATCTGATCACTTCTTTCGGGCTTCTGGTAGAACCATACTGATGAATCTTCTCATTCAGCCATTTTGTAATCTCACTGATTCTTCCCTCCGCGAGCAGCGCATCCACAGAGCCAAGTTCTTCCTCCAGACGATCTAAATACATGCCGTCATAAATACTGCCAAGCAGATAGGATGGAAAGTAACCAAAAGAACCGTCAGACCAGTGCATATCCTGCAAAATTCCTTCCGCATCATCTGCCGGAGTAATCTGTAAATATTCCTGCATTTTCTGATTCCAGAGTGCCGGAAGTTCCTCCACTTTCACATGGTCGCGGAAAATTGCCTTCTCGATCTCATATCTTAAAATAATATGGAAACAGTAAGTCAGTTCATCTGCCTCTGTGCGGATAAAACTGTTTCTCACATGATTGACTTCCTTATAAAATTCATCCAACGAAACGTCCTGAAGCTGTGGCATTTTTTCCTGCACTTTTGCATAAACCGGAATCCAGAAATTCTTATTTCTTCCAAGAATGTTCTCATAAAAACGGGACTGGCTCTCATGGATTCCCATATAACTGCAGCTTCCCGCTACCGTTCCGTCATAATCCGGATTCACATTCTGCTCAAAAATCGCATGACCACCCTCATGGATTGCCGAATACATCGCACTGAGCGGATCATGTTCATAAAAATGATTGGTCACACGCACATCCTTTGACGAAAAATTCAGTGTAAACGGATGTGTAGATTCCCCGGTTGTTCCTCTGTTCCAGTCAAATCCGATATAACTCAGCAAAAGCTTCTCCACTTCCTTCTGCGCATTCTTGTCAAATGAAACATGAAACTTGCTGTCATCCGGCTGTTTCGCTGCAAGCACTTTCTGCACCAGAGGAATCAGCTCTGCTTTTAAATCTTCAAACAGGCTGTCCATCGTAGCGGAATCCATTCCTTTTTCATACTGGTCTAACAGTGCGTCGTAAACTTCTTTTTCCGGATCTGTGTAACCGGTCATCTCCGCTGTCATATCGATCATTTTCTGCAAATGTGGGGCAAAAACAGAAAAGTCTGCTTTTTCCTTCGCTTCCTCCCACGCATTCTCCGATTCCGACTGTGCTTTCACGAAGCTTTCATAAAATTCTTTTGGAATTCTGCGATTTCTGTCCATATCTGTTTTCATTTTATTTACAACAAACTTCCACTTATCGTCAAGCTTTTCAAACTCTTCCGGCTCTGCCAGTGTATCCAATAACGTTTTCAGTTCATCCGAGGTCGACATGGAAAACTGCTCCGTAGAAAAATAAGTGAGTGCATCGCTGTGTCCCGCAAATCCTTCCTTTGGTGTGTTGGTTCTCATATCCCAATACAATAATGTATTTACATGGTTGAACTGTTCCATTTTCTCTAAGTATTTCTGTAACTGTTCTAACTTATCGTTCATCATAATCCCCTTATATTTTTCCGTAATCCTGTTATCTGATTAGTGGTCGTCATAACAAAAACCATGCAGGTATTTTTCACCCACATGGTTTTATCTTATCACATAATATTTATGCTGTCACTCGCTGTTTCCGAAGAATGTTCCATGTGATCGCAGCTACAACAATTGTTAAGGCAATCACCAGAGCCACAATTCCCTGTGGCGTGAATTTTCCACCCAGAAACAGCCCTAATTTCGCAAGTTCACCGGAAAGCTTTTCATTCTTTGCAATATTCATGGGAACCAGACAGATTATCATCCAGACCGCCCATAAAATCCATAACACTTTCATGCCATATCTTAAAATAACTGCGCCGAAAAACATTTCCACTGCTGTAAATACGACCAGGACACCTGACAGATAGTTCCATGTAAAAAAGTTTGTCAGGTCAATTTCCATAACCGCCTGTGGAAATGCATTTTCCAGCAAAAACTTCTCAACTACACCAAACACAACGATCTCAAGTTCCAGCACTGCGATCTCCAGCAGATTAAAAAGTACATAGCCTGAGACAAAGCTTTTTCTGGTCGCACCCAGGGAAATTGCCATGTTAAAATCCCCCATAAAAGAAAGAGTTATCCCAAATAAATGTATAAAAGCAAAGGCGATGACCGACAGCATGGTTCCGGCTGTTGCACAGGTATTCTCTTTTGCCACGTTCATCACAATAAATACAACGATCAGACCAATTAAGTATCCCACAGCAGTAATTCCAAGAAACTGCAAAAGCTCTGCTTTCCGCACCTTACACTGAATCAAAAAACTGTTCATTCTTTCCGCCTCCCAACTTATGCTTTCACTTCGTAATGTCTCATTTCACGGAAAAGTGCCATGACACTGACTGCATACAACGCAATGCTGACAATCGCTGCTATCGCAAGCAATGTCCATACTACATTCGTCTGTATTCTGTTGATCCACGCCATGATCTGGTCAATAAATCCAATTCCTGTCACAAATCCGCCGACCATGCATAATACCACAATGACGATTCCTATGATCATTCCTTTTATCCCGAAATGCATCTGCGCAACCGATATAAGCTGTCCGACCGCTGTCATGAATATAAACAGAACTGCGATCAAAGCATTCAGCTTTCCATTGAACTTTCCACTGCTCATAATCCCTGCAAATACCAGAATGATATAGGCGCTTACTACATAGACCACACAGAAAATCTGTGCGCCAAAGACTGCCTCCCTTCTTCCGGAGCCAAAAGACAATGTCAGCGGAAGATAAGATCCCACATAAGAAACCGGTCCGATCATGGCAAATAAAACGCTTATGATCCCGCCATAAAAATAGGCTGTTTTCCAGAAATCCCCAAATACCCTGCTGCTTCCCATATTAAACAAGAATCCATATACAACCATAAAAATCAACATCATGCCGGTCAGCTGCAATCCTGATTTTCCCCAGAATCGAACATTTCTCTTAATAATCCTGCTCTCTGCCATGTCTACTCCTCCATTCCGCAAAGGGATACAAACAATTTTTCCAGATTGAGTGCCTGTATGGTCACATCATAGCCTTCTGGCAGCTTCTGTCCTTCCTCCAAAAGGATCGTCACACTCTTGCTTCTTCCCATCTTCTCTTCATGATGTCTCTCATAGCCTTCCGTTGCCTGATCCACAACTTCTGCAAGACCACTTACATGGTAGCTTCTCTCCAGAAGTTCCTGCGTATTTTCTTTCAGCAGCACCTCGCCATTTTTGATCATGACCACTTCTTCCATCAGGTCTGTTGCTTCCTCGATAATATGTGTGGAAATAACGAAGGTACGTCCGGTCTCTGTATATTCCTCCATCAGTTTATGGTAAAAATAATCACGCATTACAACATCAAGGCCTGCCACCGGTTCATCCATAAACGTAAAATCGGCTTTGCTTGCAAGTGCTACGATAATCGTCACCATGGACAGCATACCTTTGGACATTTTATTGATACGCTGTTTTGTATTCAGTTCAAATTTTTTGATCAGTTCCTCCGCAAGTGCCTGATCCCAGTTTGGATAATAATAGGACGCAGTTTTCAGATAATCTTTTACTTTCATGCCGCTCACGCCGCTTCCATAGAGATTGATGGACAACTCTCTGGAAAAGCAAATGTGATCTAACGCCTTGCGGTTCTCCCATACATTTTCACCATTCCATGTCACAGTTCCTTCGGATGCCGGATTCTGTGCGGACATAATGGATAACAATGTCGTCTTTCCGGCACCGTTTCTTCCGATCAGTCCATAAATCTTTCCTTTCTCCAATGTGAGATTGATATTCTTTAACACCTGTTTTTTTCCATAAATTTTACCAATACCATTACATACGATTGATTCCATGAATCATCTTCCTGCCTTTCTTTTCACAACTTTAAAATACATTTTCCTGTATCATTCCTCTTATCTGCATGATTCCATGCTTCCGGTATCACTGTTTTCCATCCGGACAGCTCCTTACTCTTCATTGCCGGATTGTATCAACTGAATGACTTCTTCTTTTCCAAGTCCGATGCTCGCTGCTTCCTCTAACAGTTTTTTTACATAGTTATCATAAAATTCATTCTTTCTCCGGCTTAAGATTGCCTCTTTCGCACCTGCTGACACAAACATTCCAATCCCTCTTTTCTTATATAAAACACCTTCATCCACCAAAATATTCACTCCTTTGGCTGCTGTCGCCGGATTAATGGCATATAGTTTCGCCAGTTCATTCGTGCTCGGCACGCGTTCCTCTTCCAGAAGAATATCCCTTAAAATATCTGTCTCGATCATCTCTGCGATCTGCAGATATATGGATTTCTCCTGCGTCAAAATCTCATTCATGCATAATATACTCCTTTCTTTCCAGAAATTATTCTGTTGCTGACAGCTTTTCAAATGCGCTTATCTGTCCTCTTGTTTTTTGTTTGTTATATGGTTCATTACTTATGTAATTAACCATAGCACTATGGCACTTTGTTGTCAATACATTTTTTCAAGATTGGAATTTTACAGGAGTTTTACTTAGGAACTGCCGATCGCAGGTGGTGCGGATTTTTAGATTGAATTTTATAATTTAGGTTATGAACAAAATATTGCAGTCTG
>OGZV01001026.1_pt1 | contig 28000 bp, 26 predicted proteins | sample 1576861 | NCBI WGS metagenome assembly OGZV01 (sample SAMEA3541501, study PRJEB24748) | human gut metagenome | biome: human gut; feature: human-associated habitat; material: faeces | place: China | collected 2012
AAAAACAGACACTTTTTTAGATATTTAACCTGTCTACTTGACAGGGGGCATATCAAAATGTCCGGTGTGATTTTATTTTATATCATGTAATTAGGCTTTACCTGATTTATCCATGTTCCAGAAGTCGGTAACGGCACCACGAGATGCTGATGAAACGATGTGAGCATACTTACCGAGGACACCACGGCTATAAAGTGGTGGCAACTCAGTCTCAGCTTTACGTTTCGCCAACTCTTCGTCTGAAACGTGCATAGTAATTTCTTTAGTATCTTGGTCAACTGTAACCATATCACCTGTACGGAGGTAGGCAATAGGTCCACCAACCTGAGCTTCAGGAGCAATGTGACCAACAACGAGTCCGTAAGTACCACCTGAGAAACGTCCATCTGTCAAGAGGGCAACCTTGTCCCCTTGACCTTTACCAACGATCATTGATGACAATGACAACATTTCTGGCATACCAGGACCACCCTTAGGACCTACAAAACGTACAACAACTACATCGCCATCAACGATTTCATCAGAAAGAACGGCTTCGATGGCATCTTCTTCTGAGTCAAATACCTTAGCTGGGCCAGTGATGTTACGAACTTTAACACCTGATACTTTGGCAACCGCACCTTCTGGAGCCAAGTTACCTTTCAAGATAATCAATGGACCATCAGCACGTTTAGGATTTTCAAGCGGCATGATGACTTTTTGACCTGGTGTCAAATCATCGAAGGCCTCCAAGTTTTCTGCAACAGTCTTACCAGTACATGTGATACGATCACCGTGAAGGAAACCATTCTTAAGAAGGTATTTCATAACGGCTGGCACACCACCGACGTTGTAAAGGTCTTGGAAGACATATTGACCTGATGGTTTCAAGTCAGCCAAGTGAGGCACACGCTCTTGGAAATCGTTGAAATCTTCAAGTGTCAAATCAACATTAGCGGCGTGAGCAATAGCGAGCAAGTGAAGTGTCGCATTGGTTGAACCACCAAGTGCCATTGTGACGGTGATGGCATCTTCAAAGGCTTCACGTGTCAAGATATCTGATGGTTTAAGACCTAGTTCAAGCATCTTAACAACCGCACGACCTGCTTCTTCGATATCTGCTTTTTTCTCAGCCGATTCTGCAGGGTGAGATGATGATCCTGGAAGACTCATACCCATTACTTCGATGGCTGTCGCCATTGTGTTGGCAGTATACATACCACCACAACCACCAGGGCCAGGGCAGGCATTACATTCAAGTTCTTTAACCTCTTCGGCAGTCATATCACCGTGGTTCCATTTACCGATACCTTCGAAAACAGAAACCAAGTCGATATCCTTACCGTTAAGATTACCTGGTGCAATGGTACCACCATAGGCAAAAATCGCTGGAATATCCATGTTAGCAATAGCAATCAGAGAACCAGGCATATTCTTATCACAACCACCAATAGCAACAAAGGCATCGACGTTGTGACCACCCATAGCTGCTTCGATTGAGTCAGCAATGATATCACGAGATGTCAATGAGAAACGCATCCCTGGTGTCCCCATGGCAATACCATCAGCAACGGTAATCGTACCAAATTGAACTGGCCAAGCACCCGCGTCTTTAACACCTTCTTTGGCAATTTGACCAAAACCGTGCAAGTGGATATTACATGGTGTGTTCTCAGCCCAAGTTGAGATAACCCCAACAATAGGCTTTTCAAAACTATCATCCGTCATCCCAGTCGCACGAAGCATGGCACGGTTAGGTGATTTAACCATGCTATCGTAGACAGATGAACGGTGTTTCATGTTATTTTCAGACACGATATTTTCCTCCATAGTTAATAACTATTCTAATTTAAACTTCTACTCCTATTCTAACATAAATTGTCTAAAAAAACTGACCATTTACCAACTATTCTCCCTTTTTAAATTATGCTAAAATAAAGGCATGAAACATTTTGATACTATCGTTATTGGTGGGGGACCTGCTGGCATGATGGCGACCATCGCCTCAGCCTTCTATGGCCAACAAACCCTCCTAATTGAAAAAAACAAACGTCTCGGAAAGAAGCTGGCTGGTACTGGTGGTGGACGTTGTAATGTTACTAACAACGGGACTTTAGACGACCTTCTAGCAGGCATTCCTGGTAATGGACGTTTCCTCTATAGCGTCTTTTCACAATTTGATAACCACGATATCATTGCTTTTTTCGAGGACAATGGTGTCAAACTCAAGGTTGAGGATCACGGACGTGTCTTCCCTAAGACAGATAAATCACGGACCATCATCCAAGCTCTAGAAAATAAAATTCAGGAACTGGGTGCTAGTATCCTTACCAATACAGAAGTTGTCTCTGTCAAAAAGGTTGATGAGCAATTCCAAGTTAAGTCTTCAGACCAGACTTTTACCAGTGATAAGCTCATCGTCACAACTGGAGGAAAATCTTACCCATCGACTGGTTCAACTGGTTTTGGACATGATATTGCCCGCCATTTTAAACTCCATGTCACTGATCTTGAAGCTGCGGAAAGTCCACTCCTAACCGACTTTCCCCACAAGGCTTTGCAGGGAATTTCTCTTGACGATGTCACTCTGTCCTATGGCAAACACAAGATTACTCACGACCTTCTCTTCACCCATTTTGGCCTATCTGGACCAGCCGCCCTACGTCTTTCTAGCTTTGTTAAGGGTGGTGAGATCGCTCATCTGGACTTTCTTCCCAACCAAAGCCAAGAAAATCTCAAGACTTACTTTGAGGAAAACCGTGAGAAATCTGTCAAAAACACCCTCAAAGCGCTTGTGCCTGAGCGTGTCGCTGAATTCCTAGCAGAAGACAAGGCTGACAGCAAGGTTAAACAACTGCACCCCAAAGACTTGGAAAGCATTATTAGTCAGCTTAAGGACATGGAAATTCCAATCACAGGTAAAATGTCACTTGCCAAATCCTTTGTGACTAAAGGTGGCGTTGACCTTAAGGAAATTAATCCCAAGACCCTAGAAAGTAAAAAAGTCCCTCACCTACACTTTGCAGGAGAGGTCCTTGACATCAATGCCCATACCGGCGGTTTTAACATCACTAGCGCCCTCTGTACTGGTTGGGTAGCAGGTATCCAGAGCCCTTGGGACTAGGTAGTTTTTTCAATTAAGGACAACAAAAAGTTCCCTTCTGTCATAGAAGGGATTTTTTGTCTATTTCTCAAAGGAGAGGAGGGGATTCGAACCCCCGAGCCCCGTTAAGGACTACACGCTTTCCAAGCGTGCGCACTCGGCCTCTATGCGACCTCTCCACAACAAACGATTAGCCTATTAATGGCTAATCGTTATTTTTAATCAAGTTCTCAAGAGTTAATCTTTAAACTGGGCTTCTACTCGGTAGATGACCTGACCTTTTTCTGAGAACTTACGCTCGTATTCAGTCATGACATTGCCCTCATAATCACTGGCATGAAGGTCCAACCACACTTTGTTGAGAACCATTCCATACTGTGAAAAGCTCGCCAAACTGTATTCGAAAAGTCCACGGTTGTCTGTCTTAAAGTGAATCTCTCCATTTGCAGGCAAAATTTGCTTATAAGTATCTAGGAAAGTCTTATAAGTCAAACGACGTTTCTCGTGGCGACTCTTAGGCCATGGATCTGAGAAATTCAAATACATCATATCCACTTCGCCATCTTCAAAATAATTGGTCAAGGCTGAACCATCCACGCGCAAGAGTTTGACATTTTCAGCACCCGAAGCCAAAACCTTATCCAAGGCGTAGCTCAATACAGATAGCTGAATATCAATACCAATGTAGTTGATGTCAGGATTTTGTTGGGCCATTCCAGTAATGAAGGCCCCTTTTCCAGATCCTACCTCGATATGGATAGGATTATCATTACCAAAAAGCTCATGCCACTTACCTTTAGCAGCTTCCGGCTCAAGGATAACGTACTGAGGATGGTTAGCTAGGTGTTCCTCTGCACCTTTACGTTTTCTAACTCGCATGTCTACTTTCTAATATCTGTGCAAGGTCTCTCTGAATTTACGAAGTTCATAAATTTCTCGGTTGGCATGTTCCATATCACGACTATCAAAGAATTTTGAAATCTGTGTCAAATATGAAAACTGCCCATACCAGTAAATCTTGTCCATCACAAGGTCGTTGTTCTTATAGCCATAATATGACAACCACTGTGGCCAATGTGCCAATGGAATATAATGGCTGAGGATCTGTGCCACATCATACATACGATCTGTTAGACGTACAGAATCCCAATCAACCAAATAAATCAATCCTGAGGTTGTAATGACAAAGTTACTATGACGAGCATCTCCGTGAACAATTGTTGCAATCTCCGCACGAAACTCTGGAAGATGACGTTTCAAATCTCTAACAACGTCTTGAAGGAAGCCATTTTCACGCAATTGATAAGCGGCATTTTCTTCCCACTCGTGTAGAAGATCGAAAGGATTTTCAATATGGTAATCCAACTGCAAGAGTTGATTAACCAAGTGTTTAGAGCGGTGCAAATTACCAAGAATTTGGATAATCTGTTTACTGTTCATATCATGTTTGGTCAAAATACGACCATCAAGCCACTCCTGTGCACTCATCATGTCACCATTTCCCAGACGCTTAGCCCACAAGAGCTGTGGTGCAATCTGTTCCTTGGCAAGAGCTGCCAAGATTGGTGTTGTATTCATCTTCACAAAGACGCGATCTCCGTTTGGGTAAGTTCCCATATAGGCCTTACCACTATTTCCTTTGAGAGGAGTCAGGCTCAAATCTTTATCTGTTGATGTCACCTAGGCATCTCCTTTTTCTTTAGTCATTCGTTTCTATTTTAACTTATTTAATAGGTGTTAGTCAATCATCTTCTTAAGCTTGGCTGGTAGGTAAACAAGGCTCAGAACTAGCATCATTCCAACCAAAATCAGACTAAACTTAAGGTCGAAGAGACAAATAGCCTGTACCAGAGTCAGCACAAGTACAATCTGTGTAATCAAGCGCTTAAGATTGCTTACCTGCATGTCTTTTCCAACCGGCATAAGGTTAGCCATTCTCTGATAAGCAAAGTGCGATTTAAGTGCCGTGAGCTGGAAGAGCAAGAGGTAGTCAAAAACAACCACAAGCACCATAGCCAGCCATTTTTCAGGAACCAAAAAGATAACTAAAAGCGTTAGGGCAAACAGGCGTAGGCTAAGGGCAAAGTAATCTCCAGAACGCAAGAAGGCTCTTAGGTAAAGATTGTACCAGGTATGTTCCTTGTCTTTCTTTGTACGTTTGAGAATAGCATCCAAATAAGCACGACGTTTAACACTTGACGTAATCCCCTTAACATTGGTAAAGAGTGAAAAGAACTTCAGAATCGATTGTTGACGCTTATTTTCAGCTGCAATAGCCTCAGTCCAATTCAGTCCAGACTGCTTATAAAAAGGTTGAGCCTTTTTCTGGAAAATAAAGCACTTAAGAATGGCCATTGCCACAGCTACAAGGATAACTCCCCAAACTGGCAGCCCCAAGGCTAAAAAGAGGGGAATTACCAAAATAAAAATCAGGGTTTGTACGATTACCCAAAATCTAAAAGCACGCCCCGTTGCCTTCTTAACATGGTCTAGCACCTCTTCTTCCTTAACCAAAAGGTAGTGCTTGTCCGCAGGTTCTAGATAAGTCGCAATATTCCCCCAGAAAGGTAATAACAGACAAAGCACAAGCAAGCCAAGAATGATTGCCCACGGATTTTTTGGAAAATGCTTCAGCAACTGGCTATACTGAACCAAGACAAAGCCTAGCAGAAAGAGAAGAACCAAGATAAAATGATCATTAAAAACGTAGCGACTATACTTAGCACAGCGGGCATTGAATCGCTTGCTACGCTCCTTAAATAGCTTAGCTATCATGACAATTCTCCCTTAGTTAACTGCATGTAGATATCGTTAAGACTAGCACTATCGTCGCCAAAAGTCTGACGGAGCTCCTCAAGAGTCCCCTGTGCTAAGACCTGTCCATGGTGCAAAATCACAAAGCGATCACACATCTTCTCAGCTGAATCCAAAACGTGGGTAGACATGAGAATCGCCTTGCCCTTAGCTTTTTCCTCAGCTAAAAGCTCAATTAGGTCGGAGATTGCCAAGGGATCCAAACCCAAGAAGGGTTCATCAACAATGAAAAGACTGGGGTTAACAATAAAGGCGCAGATAATCATGACCTTCTGCTTCATTCCCTTTGAAAACTGAGTCGGGAACCAATCTAACTTTTCATCTAAGCGAAAGAGTTTGAGGTACTTGTCCGCACGTGCCATCCCCTCAGTCACATCAAGACCATAGGCCATCAACACCGTTTCCAAATGTTCACGAAGCGTCAACTCTTCATAGAGACTTGGCGTTTCAGGAATATAGCCAATCTTCTGACGATAGCTAGCTGGATCTTGTTGAATAGTTAACCCATCAATGGCAATCTGTCCCCCATAAGGTGTTAAGAGACCAATAATCTCGTTAATTGTTGTTGATTTCCCAGCACCATTAAGACCAATGAGACCAACCAATTCACCATCAGCCACCTCAAAAGTCACATCTTTTAGGACGGGAATATTAGCGTAACCACCCGTCACCTTTTCTAATTTAAGCATTATCTTTTCTCTCTTTGGTATGATATAATCTATTATAACAAAAACTCATGGAAAGGTCGTTATTATGGATAATTGTATTTTCTGTAAAATTATATCTGGAGAAATCCCTTCATCAAAAGTCTACGAGGACGACAAGGTTCTAGCCTTCCTCGATATTTCACAAGCTACAAAAGGACATACCTTGGTTATTCCTAAAGAGCACGTTCGTAACATCTTAGAAATGTCTGCTGAGACTGCTGAGACTGTCTTTAGCCGTGTTCCAAAAATTGCTCGTGCCGTGCAAAAAGCAACTAGAGCAATCGGCATGAATATCCTTAATAACAACGAAGAAGTTGCTGGACAAACCGTCTTCCACGCTCATATTCATCTCGTTCCTCGTTACGGTGCAGACGATGGTATCCACATGGGATTTGACGAACACGAACCAGACTTCGCTGCCCTGGCTGACCTTGCTGACAGCATCGCTAAAGAGGTAACAGAATGAAAATCGGACGCTTCCTAGCTCTTGGAACTCTTGCCTACGGTGCCTACTACGCCTATAAACGACGTGAAGACATCAAAGAGGAAATCCTAGACCTCAACCAATCTCGAGAAAATATCTCCTACGATTTAGACAATATCAAACGTAACCTTGACATCATCAAGGAACAAAACCTTGTTCTCTCTGATATGAAACAAGACCTCAACTATAAAACACGCGTCTTCCAAAAAGACCTCGAACCCCGACTCAATATCATCCAAGAACGCTTGCAAAAGTATCAAGGTGATGATAAAGAATAAAGGTAAGTAGCCTGTGCTACTTACCTTTTTTATCAATGATGAAAACTTATAAAAAGTTTATGGATAGTGTAATAGTCACTCAATGTTCCTTTTTTTCACAACAGAAAGTACCATTCAATAATAAAAGGCACCACTAATCAGATTAAAGAGAACACTACTAAACCTATTTTCATATAATTACTATTTCTTTTTTAAAGCATTAATAATAGAACGTGTTGCTGATTTCGTTAAGCCTTGATTTTTAGGATGTGTCCTTAAATAGGAATGGACTTTGGTACCAGTATCTGAACATGTGCAACCATTTGTATTAACAATCTTATTACTTAACAGTTTATCCAATAAATCCATTCTGCATCTCCTCACAATTAGTAATTAAAATTTATACTAAATGAATTCATTGTATCATAGTTACCATTCTGTATATTAGCAGTCCACCCAATATTTTCACCGCTCTTCATTTTATGCTTATAGTAGTTTGCTTTTTTTTTGCTTTTTCGTCTGATTCCTCAACTTTCTGTCCTGGATTAACGGCAACAAATTCTGATATAGATACTGACTGCTTTCCTTTCGGATCAATTCTAGATTGTGACGAACTAAATGGCTTTGCTTCAATACTATTGTTAATTACAAAAGTTGATTCAATATTAATTTCTTTATCCGTTAAGTTATCAATAATAATATTTCCACCAGTTCTTATTATTTTAATATTTTTATCACTATATAGTTCTTCCGTTTTTGCCACTGTTTTTTTCGAACCCATAATACTTTGTCCTACTTTTGACGTATTACTGCCATTAGTAGAATTTTCATTCGAAGAATCTCTAATAGCCAAAAAAATTATTAACAATGTAAATATAAATCCAAAAACTGCAAATACATAAACGCTAACATTAAAAATTTACTTTAACATATCTTTTCCTCACCTTTATTTTTGAGTTTCAATTGTCACTTTTGCCTCGTGGTCCAAAGATTTAATCATTGTAGAGTAGTACTTCTCGGCTGACTCCTTTAATAATTTTTTATTGTCCTTTATAAAACCTTGTTGTTCCTTATTTGAAAAACCTTCTGCAACAGCCTCACCAGTATCTATGTCTTTAGTCGAATAACTAAGAATCCCTCCACTAGTATCGTAGAGTGTATAAGGTTTGTCTTTATCTAATTCAACACCAATAACTTCAAATTTGGGTAATGTAACTTGATAATTATGATTACCATTATCTTTAATGGTTACATCATTCTTAATACCGAATTTTGCCGTATAATTTAGAATAATGAGTGCTTTCTTTTCTGAACCAGGTATTACAAAGTTACTACCAAATAACTTTGTATTATTTTCTATTGACTTAACTTTTTGAATAGATGCATTGAGTAAAACTAACTCACTGACCTTTTCCAAAGATTTTACATTTACTATGATTTCTGTCTTTGGTTTTTGATTACCAGATGACTCACTCCCTTTATATACGCTAAGAAAAATGAATCCTACAACAATCACTAATAAAATCGCTAAAATACCATATATTATCTTTTTCATACTTTTTCCCTATTAACTCATTTCTTCAAAAACAACTGGATTAACAATCCTGCAATCACAATACCAGCTGCAATTAGGGGGTTCAACATTGCTATTCCTACAAGAAGTAGAATAGCCAAAATCCATAAAACTACTTTTAACATTATTTCTCCTTATCAAATAACAAAAGATTGTAATATTAAACCCAAGAAATCACTAACTAAAATTTAATTTTACACAAAAATTATATAGCGATATGAATGCGTTGTCAACGCTTTCTTGAAAATAGAATATATTTTTAACTATTTATCATATTATCATAATTTAAACAATTTTATCTCATTTTATATTTAAGAATAAATATAAAAGTCACAGCTATACACAAAACAAGACTTTCCGCTGTGCTAAAAGTAAGAGAAGTCCTATTGCTTCTCTCACTCGGAAGATTTGAGACCCAGACTCAAATCTTAGGAATGGAATTCCGTTAGGAAGTCGCTTCCGTCCCTAGCACCCAAGGAAAGTCTTAAATAAAAAAGAAAAAAACAGAGATGTCTACTAACATCTCTGCTTCATAATAGGATTAGGAGGTTTTATGCTTTTTATTTAGCATCTTTTTCTTTGATAACCAAGACACCATCTTCCATATCAGCTTCTAGGTGTTTAGCATCAAGGTTATCCAAGTGGAAGTCTGTGACTTTGTCACGGATTTGTTGTTCAACCACACGGCGGAGTGGACGAACACCCATGACTTCATCGTAGCCTTCTTCAGTCATGTATTCTTTAGCAGCCTCGCTAACTGCCAAGTCAATGTCTTTCTTAGAAAGCGTCTTGTTAACTTCAACCAACATAAGGTCTACAATCTTAGAAAGATCTTCTTTGCTCAAGTGTGAGAATTCGATGACAGCATTGAAACGGTTAAGGAATTCTGGACGGAAATAAGGTTTCAAACGATCCATAAGTTCTGGTTTATCAGCATCTTCTGTCAAGTTAGCTTCGTAACCAAAGCCTGCGTTTGAAGTTGCGATAATCACAGTATTCTTGAAGTTTACAGTGTTACCTTGACCATCTGTCAAACGACCATCATCCAAAACTTGGAGGAGAAGTGTGATGACTTGAGGGTCAGCCTTTTCAATTTCGTCGAGAAGGACGATTGAGTATGGGTTACGGCGAACACGTTCTGTCAAAGTATTGCTATTGTCATCATAACCAACATAACCAGCTGTTGTACCAATCAATTTAGAAACGGCTGTGCGGTCGCTGTATTCTGACATGTCCAAACGGATGATAGCATCTTTTGTTCCGAACATATCAAGAGCCAATTGTTTAGCCAACTCAGTTTTACCAACACCAGTAGGTCCTACAAAGAGGAAGCTACCAATTGGACGGTTACCTTCGTCAAATCCTGCACGGTTACGACGGATAGCACGTGCCACTGCTTCAACGGCTTTATCTTGACCGATAACTTTAGTTTGCAAACGGTGGCCCATATCTTTCAAACGTTCGATATCAGTTGCTCCCATTTGCGATACTGGGATACCAGTCATACGTTCTACAGATTCAGCCACATCGTTAACAGTTGCAGTGACTTTAAGGTCTGCTGTATGGTTAGCAATTTTCTTTTCAAGTTCTTCAATACGAACCTTAGCGTTTAGAGCTGCTTCGTAGTCTTCTTTGGCAGCTGCAGCTTCTTGTTTAGCTTTTTCTTCTTCAATTTCATGTTCAACAGCATTCACATCAGTTACTGGGTGTTGAGCAGCCAAGTGAGCAGCTGTTACATCGACAAGGTCGATAGCCTTATCTGGCAAGCTACGTTGTGGAATGTATTGTACAGAGAAATCTACCGCTGCCTTCAAAACATCATCTGGCAAGATAACATTGTGGTGTTTTTCATAAAGATCACGGATACCTTGGAGAATCTTGAAAGTATCTTCAGCAGAAGGAGCATTGACCTTAACTTCGTTGAAACGACGCGCAAGAGCAGCGTTCTTCAAGATAGTGTTACGGTATTCGTCCTGAGTTGTTGCACCAATCACTGTCAATTCACCACGTGAAAGAGCAGGTTTCAAGATATCAGCAAGACCTTTAGACCCTTGACCATCGCCAGTGCTTCCGGCACCAAGAATTTGGTGGATTTCATCGAAGAAGAGAATGATATTTCCAGCTTCTTTGACTTCATTTACCAAGTTTTGAATGTTTTCTTCAAAGCTACCACGGTATTGCGTACCAGCTTCAAGTCCAGAAATATCGATTGAGATGATTTCTTTGTTCTTGATAGCAGCTGGGACATCACCATTTACGATGGCTTGTGCCAAACCTTCAACTACGGCTGTTTTACCAACCCCAGCGTCCCCGACAAGGACTGGGTTATTCTTGGTACGACGAGCCAAGATTTCGCAAGCTTCTTGGATTTCTTTGTTACGTCCGATAACTGGATCCAATTTACCTTCGCGAGCTTCTTCAGTCAAGTTACGACCAAGTTTAGCAAGGATACCGTCTTGTTTAGGTACTTTACCTTGTTGTTGAGTTGAGTTGACTGCTTCACCTTCATTACCAGGTAATTGACCTGTTTGACGGTAGATAGCAAATTCTTCAGGTGTCACTTCACGACCGTTAATCATGTAGCGACGGTTTTCTGAACGGTAACCACCCATGTTACCCATCAATTGATTGAAAAGATCGTCCATATTGTTAAAGTTGTTGTTCATATAATTACCTCGTTTTGTGTTTTCTTGTGAAATTTTTTAAGTGTTATTTTTATGTTAATGTGTAAGTTTTGACTTTTACTGACCAAAACCCTAAAAATTTTTAGTAGCTTCAACTACTCTTCTAATAATTTCAGGTTTTGCTCTTGGTAGGAGACTGAGAACTTTCTCAGTCTTAAATAAATTGTCATTTAGCATAAGAGCCACCTTCTTTCTGTGAATCTCTCAATATAGCTAACTTCCAAGTCCCTTTCAAAACCATAAATAGTTTTTTCAGAAAGAAACTTGAATATTAAGGAATCTTTTCTCCTTATAGTTTTATCATATACCTTTCATTTGATCAGGTCAAGAATTTGTTTTTGACTTTTACTGACCTTTCAGATGAAAATTTTTGCAGACTAGCTACAAGACTTTTTTATTGGTATATGGGCTATTTACACAGCCTTCATAAGGATTTCATTTCCTTATGTTTATATTGTACAACATTGGTCAGTAATAGTCAATAGTTTTTCTGACTTTTTTTGACCTTTTTCATAAATTTTTTTGCAGCCAAGCTATAATTACCTTTTTCAATAATCTAGCTAATGCTACAAGACTTATAAGGAAGATAAATCCTTATGTGACTATCATACACCATTAGTCAGTAAAGGTCAATAGTTTTGTTTGATCTTTTTTGACCTTTTTAAGAATATTTTCCGAAAAGTAAAAAAGCCTACCAAGGGTAGACCTAATAATGATCTTTAAAAGATAGAAAAGCGACGCTCTTACCATCAATCATATAAATCAAACGATTTTCAGCATCAATTCGTCGAGACCAAGCTCCTTGAAAGTCATACTTTAAGGGTTCTGGCTTACCAATACCTGAAAAAGGATCCCGCTGAATATCTTTAATCAGCTTATTGATTCGTTTAAGTGTCTTCCTATCCTGATTTTGCCAATAACAATAATCTGTCCATGCATCTTCAGTAAAAGTGAGTAACATTTCCTACTCCTTTATTGCATGTTCTTGAGTCTCTCCAGCACGTACCTGAGCCATTCCTCTTAAAACCTTGTCTGATAGTTCTTTATTTTGAACAATACGCAATGTTTCTTGAATGCTATCCCATTCACTCTTTGAGACCACTACAATATCTTCATCAGGATTTTTATTGACTACAGCTAGAGGTTCAAACTCATCATTAACCTTCTTCATATAATCCTTTAAATGATTTCGAAACGTTGAATAGACGACTGCTTCCATTAGCATACCTCATTTTCCTCTTTTCTTTTATTATATACCAAAAGAACAAACTTGTCAGGAACCTGTACAAGTTTATCCTTTCTATTACATTTATTCGCAAAAGAAGCAAAAAAGCCTACCAGAGGTAGACCTATATCACTTTTTTAACTAACAATATCAGCTCTAATTAACATTATTTTCTGTATTCTCTAAAGTCTCTTCTTTTAAAGATTTATAAACATCATTGAGAAAAATATTTGCCATACGCTTTTTAAAAGCCTCATTATTCAGAAGTGCTCCAAACAAATCTTGACTTTGAGAGTAGCCCTCTGTTAATGCATTGTCTATTTCCTCTTCAAAAGCAAACTTAAAGTCTTCACGAGAGTTAACATGTGCTGATTGTTTAAGTCTTGCATTTTTCTTCAACAATTCGCGAATAGAGACTGCTCCACTGATTCCAACTTCTGAATCAATATTCAAATTCAACTGTTCATTTATTTCCTCTAAAATTTCTGACAGGCGCTTCTCTTGTTCATCCGTAATAGAAGTTAGATTAGGTTTTGGTAGTTTCAACTCTGGATCGTTCTCCAATTCAGGAGATGAAGTAAAATAACCAGTTTGCTTATGCTTCATGTAATCAACTACAATTTTATCCGCAATCGTAAAATCATTACCGCCCAAACGAACATCAATCATTTTTACAAGACTTTGTAGGTAGTTATAGCGTTCATGTAACATCTCATTTTGATATGCAGTAGCTTGGATTAAGAAGGTATACATACGTATAAAACTACGAATCACTCTTCTAATAGACAATTGGTCTTTTTCATCAAACCTCTTGATTCTATCATATCCTTTATTAAGAAGAGCAACCATTTTTTGCTTTTCTCGACTAGACCTTTTTTCCTGGTATAAGAACTGATTGAACTCGTGAACAACACTATTATCCAAAATACTATATTCGTCAATCTTTCTATCCAAATCAAGAATATCACTTGGAGTAATTGTATCAGCCAAGATTGTCTCACGATAATAAGGAGCAAAAGCAGCACGAATATCATCATAAGTATTTTTAAAATCAAGAATAAAGGTTTTCTTGTTGTAACCTCTAAAAATCCGATTTAGTCTAGATAGCGTCTGAACAGCTGCAACATTACGTAATTTTTTATCCACATACATAGCCACCAATTTGGGCTGGTTAAACCCTGTTTGATATTTATTAGCTACAATCAAAACCTGATAATCATCAGTATTAAAGTTATCTTTTAAATCATCTTCTTTGAAGCCATTCATAGCAGATTCAGAGTATTCACTTCCTAAATAATAGACTTTTCCAGAAAAAGCAATCATTGTTCCAATACTTGTTATGCTATGCTCTTTAAAATACTTTTTAAAAGCTAGCTGGTACTTAACTGCGGCTTCACGCCCTGACGTTACTATCATCGCCTTTCCCTGTCCACCTAGTTCCGCCATGACATCATGACTAATAAAGTGATCCATGATAATCTCAACCTTTTGGTCAATGTTTTCATCAGATAATTCCACAAATTTTGCAATCTTGCGTTTGGCAATTGTGGTTTTTAATTCAGGATCTTCTTCCACAGCTTTATTCAATCTGTAGTAGGTCTTATAAGTAGTGTAATTATTTAAAACATCGAGAATGAAACCTTCTTCAATAGCTTGTTTCATACTGTAAACATCAAATGGAGCTTTTGATCCATCTGGTTGAGTCGTACCAAATAGTTGCAATGTTGTTGCTTTAGGTGTTGCTGTAAACGCAATAATAGAGACATTAGCTTGTTTACCTGTACGAGCAATTTCTCTCTCAATGGCATCTGCTGCTGTGACCTCCTGAAGCTCTTCAATCGTTCCATTTTCAATATCAGTCTCGGTTAAGACTTGACTAACAGAACTCATGTACGAACCTGTCGTAGAGCTATGAGCCTCATCAATTAAAATAGCAAACTTCTTGTTAGCAGTATTACCCACAGACATCCAATCTGACTGATTAATCTGTGCAAACTTATGGATTGTCGTCGCAATGATTTTTGTATTCCCCGCAATGGCATCAGCTAAATCACTTGAAGTCTCTCGATCTCCCATAACCTTCACCACTCCATTTTTATGGTCAATCTGCTTAACCGCATCTTGTAACTGACGATCAACAACAATACGATCTGTCACTATCAATACAGTATCTACAATATTATTATTTTCTTCATCATGTAAAGAGACCAAACTATGAGCCAACCATGCTATGGTATTTGTCTTACCAGAACCAGCTGAATGTTGAATTAGGTAATTACTTTCAGTATGATTACTCCTCATATCTTCAAGCAAGCGACTAACAGCTCTACGCTGATGATATCTTGGAAAAATCAGTGTTTTCTTTTTCGGATCCTTATTATCAATCTCAAAAAAGATAAAGCTCTCTATCAGCTGGAGGATACTATCCTTGGTCATCACATCTAACCACAAGTATTCTGTATCGACACCATCAGGATTATGAGGATTACCACTTCCCATATCAATCCCTTGACCTTTCCCCATATTAAAAGGTAAGAAGTAGGTTTCTTGTCCTTTTAACTGTGTGGCCATATAGACTTCCAAGGTATCTACAGCAAAAGAAGCTAGAACACCTTGTTCAAAACGAAAGAGACGATTCTTAGCATTACGACCTTTGAGTTGCTTGATGGCATCTTGGACAGACTGACCACTAGGATTAAACTTAAGCTCGATAGCAAATAAGGCTAGTCCATTGATAAAGATAACAAGATCAATACGGTCACTCTCTTCATAAACCACTTCCTCAATGACAGACAGGCGATTTGCGTGATATTGTTTTACAGCTTTTTCATTAAAACTGGTCGCAGGTTTACGATAAAGGAGACGGAGTTGCTTATTTTCAATAAAGACCCCCTCTTTTAAGGCGAACAAAAAGCCACCCTTGACGATTTCTTTATTGATTAAATTGATAATCGTATCCTTGTTCAACTTTTTAAGGAGATAATCCATGGTCTCCTTCTGGGTCTCCATCAGAAAATCCCACAAGAGGTCCACATCCATGGCTAATCTAGGATTGTACTGAGCAGTATCCCGTTGGATATAACCATTTTTTTCTTTCAAGTCTTTGATAATCCACTGCTGGAAATCATAACGCTCCTTCATGCCCAAATTTGCCATAGTTTCTCACTTTCTTTCAGTTCATTTCTTAAACGTGATTTTTTCCTTATCAAGAGTTCTGATAATATAGTCATCAATCAATTTATTATCTTCTTCATTTTTTGAAAAATAAGTTTTAATATTATTTGGAGTTCTATGCTCTAACAAACGACGAATAACCTCATCACTTCTATCCCCATACCAAGTCCAGTCTACTTCAGGATAAACCCTTCGAATATTTTCTTTGATATCTTTTAAAATATCAAACTCTGAAAAATATCCTTCTCTACTTAGGTTATACAAATCTGCTACCGATTGCTTCCTTAGGTCTGAGGAAGTTTCAACTCCTTCCTCATAACTCTCATTAACTCTTTTAATCAAGTATTGGTAGACTTTATTTTGTAGCTTAGGAAAAGCATACACTTTAGAAAGCATCAGTTCAATTACTTTATAATAAATGATATTTTCTGAATCCTCATAAGCGTTTAGAATTTCTAGAACATCTTGTTTAGTACCCTCTTCCAGATTTTTAAATAAATGACATAACAAATCAGAGTACTCCATAATATTTTTAACATCATTATTTTGATATTTAATTTTTAAAATATCTATATTGAGCTTTTCAAGTACTACTCTCGCAGTTTCTTCTTCAGTTGAGCAGTATTTTAATAACTCAGAATAAAATGGATACGCTGAATGATATAAAGAAAAATTATTTTCCAAAATTATATTTAAATGTTTATTAACAATCTCAACTATCTTAGATTTCAACAAATCATTGCTAATTGCACTTTCATTTTCAAGGACAATTTTAATGAGTCCCTTAATTTCTTTATCTAAATTAAAATATAGTGTTTGAGAATCTAAAATATTTATTATTCTTGATACATCTATATCATCAACCAGAGGCAGAAAATTTAGCAGATTTCTTAGGTCATGTAGATTGCCGTCTACATGAGATTTAACTTTTTCCTGCAGATAAGTTATTCTGTTAAATAAAAACTCTTTTGCTTCTTCAGTAACTTTTATTTTACTAAATGAACAATTTCTGAAGTATAAATTCAAAACTTTAAAATCGATACTAGGAAGAATCAATTGAACATCGTCCAAATCAAGTTCCCTAATCAATGATGCTGTCCCATCAGAAATGGACTTCACATGCTTTACACATGAATTATCATAACTGAGTAACAACATTTCTAAATATCTATTAATGATTGATTTAAACATTTTATAATGTTCAACACATAAACAATTTAGTTTTATAAAGTTATAAAGATTTTTTACTTCAAATTCAGCATTATAGAGATGATTATTAAAAGACTGTCCTCCCCTCCTATAGTTTTCATGTTCTTCACGAATTTTATCGAATAATTCATTGATCGTTTCTAATTTTCTGTATAAAAAATTGAGGTTTAGTATTGAATCTCTAAAAAATTCGACAATTTTTTTCTCATCACCTGTAACCGAATTAATAATTTGTTCCGTTAGTTCATTTAGTTCCCCACTATATAATGGTTCAGCATAAATAGGTGCTTCTTCAAAAAGATTTATGGGGATGCGTTGAAAATTAAATTCACACACAAGGAAATTAAAATAGTCTTTCTGACGAAATGCTGTATTCGCTAGCTCTCTAAACTTTGCTTTTGCTAGAGAATATTGCTTTTCTTCATATAACTCGAATGCCTCCATTAAAAATCCATTTATTTTTAAATCTCTACGTTCTTCAAAGTCAATATCCAAAAAATGATTTAAGAGGGATTTTTTCTTTACCATATCTCGTAATTCCTCATGACCCTCAACTTCAAATCTTGATTTATCATTTCCAAACCAACGATATCCATCATTCCAATTTGAAGCTCGTTTCTTTAAAGCTGAATATCTGGAAAAATCTCTTGAATCGATGAAACTGAGTCTATCCAAGAAAGCAAGTTGTCCCCATAAACCATCAACATTGTCTAATGTTCTATTTTCATCGAATGATAAATCCTCTAAAAATTTCTTTGTATTTAAAAATTTTTTATTTTGTCCCTCTGATACTTCCTCTACATCATCCGAACATCTATCATTAGAAAAAACGATAACTCCTTGTTTCTTGTACAAATCTCTTTCAAAAGTCGATTGTTTTTCAGGAATATAAAGATAAGCGAATTTAGCATCCGACTTAAATGCATTCTGAACCAGACGAAATATAGCTTTAAAAGTAGAATCTTTTAAAGAGTATCCCACAAATAATAATGTATGGTTCATGATTAATGTCTGTATTAAATTTGAAATCATTGGAAAGTTCGAAGCATAGTCTAAGTAGTCTTCTTCTTTCAATACAATATTATTTTTATTAAGATCTCCATGCATTTTAATTAAATATCTTCCAGGACTTGTGTATGGAATATCTTTATCCTCAGCGACGACGTTGTACTTTAGCAAGCCACTTTCAAATTGATCTTCCAGTAGAGAATCATAATTTGTCGTAATTATATGTTCTGGAGCTATCTTTTCTATTAATGTGTGTAACTCATTTGGTTTACTTATCCCTTTACTAGAGAAAACTTCTTCTATCTTTTTTGTATACCGATTTTTCCCAAAGGTATCATAATAATACTGTGCAACTCTTGGATAATCATCTGAATTGTCATCTGGTAAATTCAATTCTTCCTTAAATGATTGAATCAATTCTCCCCAAGTTGGCAAATTTGAATTAGCTGATATACCTGCACCAACAAATAAGATTAAAGAATTCTCCTTAATAGATTTCTTTATTTGAGATACAGATAGACTATAATTTTCTTCCATATTTTAAGACCATCCTATTATTCACTTGTTTCAACCAAATACAAGTTACTCTTCTATACCCTTCTCTTCCCTGTCACATAATCATAAATAAGAGTTTGTCTTTGTTTGTTAATATTATCAATTTGCTTGTTTTTAATTTGAATTAGTTGATCAATTTGAACTGTTTTCTTATCTAGAAAATCTGAGATTTTCGTTTGTTCAGATAAAGAATAAGGCATTGGAATCAGTGTATTCCCAACTTTATCAACACTTAAATTTTCAACTACTGCACCTATGGAGACCAGATTAAATTGCGAAGTACAAACATCAGATAAAAGCAACCAATAAAGGTATTCCTTGCTAATGTTGTTAAAAGGAGCTAAACTTAACCAACCATCATGAATACAACCATAAATAGATGAAATATAAGGTTCTCCAAAACTCATTGAATTACTCAAAATGAGTGTCCCAGGATGTATGTATCTACTATATTGTTTACCACGATTAGTAATTTTTAATTTTGTAGATGTAATATATTTAATCCCCTTGTGTGTGTCACCAATACGAATCCAGTTAACTCCAGTACCATCATCAGAAATGAATTTATCTATAGGACGAGGCGATGCTCCCCGTTCGATATTCACAATATTTTTAATTTTTGTTACTCCCCACCCTTCAGGCACCTGTCCGATCCAGTCGATTCCTGAATCTTTCAGTGGGACTGTTTTATCCAGTCCTTTAGTGACGGTCTCATAAATCAAGCTAGCGCGGTAATCTTTGAGTTTTCGAATTTGCTCCTCCAGTAGTGCTTTAGCTTTATCTAACTGGGCTGTTTTCTTGTCTAGAAAATCAGCAATTTTTTGTTGTTCATTACAAGGAGGAATCAATAACTCCATTTTATAAATATCTGACCAAGTCCCACCTTGTCTAACTCCACCACCAAAGTTATAAAAAACTTTACAAATATCATATGTATGCAAAAGATAGTACATATAACTGTCGTTACTCTCTAAATTTTTTAAACGCAATGTTAAGTATGCCGAAGTAATAATACCATTTTCTCTTGCAAGTCCAACACGAAGACTTCTTTTATCATTTTGTAAATCAGTCAGACGTAAAACAATATCTCCTCTTTGAATAATATTATACGTTTCAAATGATTCTGGTAAAAGTCCAAAAGAACTATCTATGGATTTCCGGATAATACGACCGTAACTTAGAGATAATAGATTTTTTTCTTTATTACCTCTATTTTTTTGTTTATGTTCCTCAAAAATATGATTGACTTTAGCAACTTCCCACTCTTCTGGTATCTGTCCAATCCAGTCGATGCCACTCTCTTTCATACTAGTCATGTTTTAGTTCCTCCAAGAGAGTCTGTAGTTCTGCTTCTAAGTCATAGAACTCTGCCAAGAGTTTCTCTGCACTCTCTGGTGCTTGGTATTGATAGAAATAGCGGGTAAAAGGAATCTCGGCTCCATAGCCTTTTTCCACATCAAACCAGTAGTGAGCGTCAGGTACATGGGGATAGACTTCACGCGCAAAGTAATCCTCAACATCCTCTGTCAGCTTGACGATTTCACTGTCCTTGGTCGTCTTATCATAGACAATCCCTCCAGCAATCTCATTAGGCTTGTCTTTCTTCTTAGTTCGGATGATTTCTGCGGTCTTGTCCATTTCACTCATAGCTTGTGCTAGAGTTTTGATATTAGTAGGCGTTACCTTGATATCACCCAACAAGTCCTTAATGACTTGGACAAAGCTTTCAAAGTTAGGGTAACTGTCATCCGTTATTCCTTCACGAAGAGCATCTAAGATAGCTTCTTGCTTGACCTTACCAACTTTAAAGTCTTGTAATTTTTTCTCCTCTTTAGCTGAACGTGGTTCCATCTCTAGCAATTCTTGATACTGGTATTCGTCAAATAGTTTAGCTAGGAAAGGAACACTTTTGGCCTTCTCAATGGTTTCTTCAATAATCCAGCCACGACGTTGCAGAGGTTGCATGACTGTATATTCTCGGTATAGAAACTCATTCTTATCAAAGATCTTCACATGGTCATTTTCTTTGAAATCATCATACCATTTGAGGATCTGACGGATATTGTCTTGAGACAACTCACGACGTTTTTGTCCCAGAGATTTACGCAAAGGAACAAACTCTTCCGTCGCATCGATAAATTGGACCTTGTTTTGACGCTCAGGAGATTTGTTTTTATTGTAAATCCAGATATAAATCCCAATCCCTGTATTGTAGAAAAACTGTCCTGGAAGGGCGACAATAGCTTCGAGTAAGTCATTCTCAAGAATATAACGACGGATTCGACTTTCTCCAGATGAAGTACCTCCAGAAAATAGAGGTGAACCATTTGAAATAATGGCAGCTCGTCCGTTTTCTTCTAATTTAGCCAAACCATGAAGATGGAAAAGAAGTTGGGCATCGCCAGTTCCTGGAGTCGCTACAAAACGTCCTTGTCGACCTTCAGTAGTCACAAATAGTTTATGATCTGCCTTAACAGCTTCTTCGACGCCATCATCCGCATCTTTCCCGCCCCATGATTGACCAAAAGGTGGATTGGCAATGACGAAATTCATTTTCGTATCTGGGAATGGATCGGCATCTTTCAAAGTATCTGCCTTCACAAAATAATCCGAATCTTCCTGACGAATCAACATATCAGCTCGACCAATCCCGAAAGTCTCAGGTAAAACTTCCTGACCAAAAAGACGAACAGTTGCTCCTGTATCTAGCTGACGGATATAACTTTTGGCTGTAGCCAGCATACCACCTGTCCCAGCAGCCATATCCAAGATTTTCAACTCTTTTTTATCGACAAATAACTCTTCATCTGCCTCAATCAAGAGCAAATTAACCATTAAAGCAATGACCTCACGTGGTGTATAGTGTGATCCAGCTTCCTCATTTTCAGAAAAACGACGGATAATATCCTCAAACATATAGCCCATCACCATAGAGTCCACTGAACTTGGCGACAAATCAATCTCAGAAAACTTCTTAATCACAGTAAAAAGGCGACCAGACTGTGCAAGCGTGTGGACCTGTTCTTTAAACTTAAGATTTTCAATAATGTCCTTCACGCGACAAGAATAACCATCTAGATAGGCAATAAAATTTTCTTCAATAGCATTGGGATCATTTTGGAGATTTTTTAGCGTAAAAGGACTGACATTGTAATATTTGTAGCCAGCTTTATTCTCAAGAACCTTCTCTGGTGTATTGGGATTTGACTTATAAAGAGCAACTACTTCATCTTTCGTTGGCAATAAGGCAGCTTCTAAACGAGTCAAGACAAACATTGGAATGATGACGTCTCGATACTTATCTGCACGATAAGCTCCACGCAATGTATTAGCAATCGACCAGACTGTATTGACTACATTTGAAATCTGTACATCGTTTTTCTGAAACAATGGTAATTTATTTTTGAAATTAGGCATTATATTCCCCTAGTTTTATGTAAATAATTGTCTTAATTATATCACAAAAAAGATTATCACTCTGACTTACTAAGAATTGATAAGCAAGTCTTCATAAAGAAATAATAAGAAAAAGCCTACCAGAGGTAGACCTTCTATAAAACTATTTTACTCTATGCGGTATGCGTCCGAAGTTTTGTTGAGAAAGCTCGGAGTTGCCTAATTGATAAACATTATCTGCTTGCTGTGTAAGTATATCCCAAGGCTCCCTTCCAATCCGAGCCACTATATCCACAGACTTTTTCACAGATTTGAGATGAGCCTGCCCTTTTTGAGAAAATCCAAGCACATGAATGGATTCAGGCAAAGGATTTTCCACAGCTCCAACTAGGATATAGGTCAAAATACGACGTACCCGTGCTTTTGTGTAACGTTTGGTTGCTACCTTATCCACTAGTTCCTCAACAGAAGAAACCTCACAGATAGCAGCTTTTAAACGACTGGCAATCTCTTCGTTAACTTGGAAAATAGTGGTCAAATCAGGGTTTGTAAGAATCTGATAAACCAGCAATTGGAAATAATTATCCCAAGAGACCTGTGGAGAAGTCTGAAAAAGTTTGCTATTGGGCATGAACTTATCCACAAAATCACTATCTTGCTTATGGAGACGAAGACTGGTCGCTGAGGCGTAAGATCCTTCCTTGTCTGAGGAATGATAGCCAGCCCCTTGTCTCTGAATAGGATTCAGCTTTAAGCCCTTACCAGCACAAGCTTTAGCATAGGCCAAACCTAGAATATGGTTGGGGGTATTGCCAGTAAAGTCCACACCAGCAAACTTTTCCCACATTTTTTGCGTCTTCTGTGGATAAGACAAATCACTAGGCAAACTTTCCACAAAGTCTTCCATTTCCTCGGACTTTTCAGCATAGACATCTGCTATCGCCTGATAATCTAGGACTTCTTCCGTGCCAAAAGTAAGGCTGTCAATTCCCAGTCGGGACAAGATATTGACGGCCCCAGCAGCAAAATAATCGGCAGACTGAACCGCCGTCAAGAAGGGCAACTCAACCACGAGGTCAGCTCCATTTTCCAAAGCCATCTGAGCTCTAGTCCACTTATCCACAATAGCTGGCTCGCCTCGCTGAACAAAGTTCCCAGACATGGCAACGATTTTTACGCCTTCGGCATGATCTAGGAGATACTTGTGGCCGTTATGAAAAGGATTGAACTCAGCAATAATACCTGTAACTCTCATAGGTTCTTACTTTTGCGCCACAAAGAACCAACGTGCACTAGTTTCAGTCGGTTCCTTGTCCTCGAAATCGGCGTAAAGTTTGAAGGATTTGAAGCCAGCCTGCTCCAACAAGATATCATAAGTCAAGACCTCATAGGTACGCTCCTCATGAACCTCATCATGGCGGCTAAAGCTACCATCTTCCTCTTGGACAAAAAAGGTCAATTCATGGACAATAGAATGCGGTGCCTCATCCTCATAGGTATCCCAGAGCATAGCAAAATCTTCTGCATTTTCATGGTAGGAATAGCCTGGGAAAACCTCATCCGTCTGATAGGTTGAGTGCACATCAAAGATAAAGACACCATCTTCATTCAGGGCATTGTAAACCTCTTTGAAGACGTCTCCGACCTCTACTTCGTCCTGCATATAGCAGATTGAATCTGAGTAGCAGGTCACAAAGTCATACTTGCCCGCTTGCGATAAATCCAACATGTTGCCTTCAATAAAGTCAATTTTCTGTTTGGCAGAAGACGCTCGCTTCTCCGCAATCTTCAACATATCAGCACTCAAATCGAGTCCAGTTACATCAAAACCAGCTTGAGAAAAGCGTACAGATTGAATCCCAGTGCCACAAGCCAATTCAAGTAATTTCTTTTTATCCTTAGTCTTTGGTAAATGACGGAGGGAAAAATCCGTCCACAAATCGTAAAGACTATCATCCATAACAGCGTCATACACCGCCGCAAAAGTTTCATAAGTAGCCATAATGATGATACCAAGTCCACCCGTAATCGGAAAGAAAATTAGGAGCTTGGACTTGGAAGAATCTCCAAGTCCAAGCTATCTATTTTCCGACGATTACAGGACGAGTTCAAATCCTTTCTAAGATACAAAGAGCTTCAAAAGCACAGAGAAAATAGGAAGCTTTCAGCCGTATCGCCAGATACAAAGAAAGTTTATCTTTTTCTCACAGTTTTTGGTTCGTGTTCAGTTGACAAATTAACTCAACACAAGGCTCTATCCTTCCTATTAAATCTTTAGTTTAAGCAACAAAACCCAGTTGTCACCAACTGAGTTCATTTTCTTATGCCAAATAAGCTGACACATCCACCATTGGTGCTTCATGCCAGAGTTTTTCAAGGTTATAGTGAGCACGTTCATCTTCTGTAAAGATGTGGACAACGACGTCGTTAAGATCCAAAAGAATCCAACCACCCTTGTTGTCACCTTCCATGTGACTAGCGTCAAGGCCGGCTTCTTTCACTTTCTCACGGATGTTGTCAGCAATAGCTTCCAACTGACGGCTATTCATTGCACTCAAAATAACAAAGTAATCTGTTAGGCTTGTAAGGCCGTACAAATCAAGGGCAACAATGTCTTCAGCTCGCTTTTCATCAGCAGCTTTGACAACCAATTCAAGTAATTCTTCTTTCATTTAATCCTCTTTCATTAAAAAATCGTTTTGTAATCTAAGACATCCGCAAAACGCTCATCCCAAATGTTCTCATAAAATTCATTAATTGTTTCTGCCGGAATGTCATCTCCATCAAAGGTTGTAACAGCACCTTCAGGAATTACTAGCTTGTAGCCATGTTCAAAAGCAACTTTAACGGATGTATCGACACAATATTCTGTTTGCATACCACACAAGACTAGTTGTTTAATTCCTTGTTGCTCCAAGTATTCTTTTAAACCTGTCTCTTTAAACATACTATTGTATTGCTTCTGAAACACCTTTTCATCAGGTTGTCTCTTTAATAGTGGCGATAATTGCCAATCTTCAGAGGTTAGAGCCTCATTTGTTTCAATATGTTGAATGTAGATGATTTCAATCTGCTGTTTTCTAGCCTGATCTTGTAAATAAGAGATTTTCTCTAACAGCTTTTTTGTTTCAAATCCTGTTTCTACTAAGATATTTTGTACATCAATAATGATAAAAGCAGTTTTCACTCATTGATCCTCTTTCAAGTACTTCACAAAAGCATTATAGGTTTCCAAGGTTTGCGGGAAAATCGGCAAGGCCTTATGAGCCAAGTGTTCCACGGTATGAACTGTCTCAAAAGCAACGGCCTTATCCAAGGATTGCTCTGCTACTTGTCTAGCTTCCTCTACCAAAGGGAAATTACGGTTATGCTCAATATAATCAGCCACATAAACAATCTTATCTAGGGTTGACATTTCATGGCTTCCGACGGTATGAATTTCAATACTGCGTAGAATTTCGGGATCAGTCAATCCCAAATCTTCTTGGATTTTGTAAATCCCAACCATGCCATGCCAGACATTATTCCCCCAATTTTTCAATGCAGGATCAAGCTCATACTTATCGATAAGTTCCAAGAATTCCTGATCTGGAAGTTCCTTGGCATAATCATGAAGCAAACCAGCCAATCCGGCTTTCTCAGTATCATAACCGTACTTTTCAGCAAGAGCAATAGCAGCTCGCTCAACACCCAGAACATGATTGAAGCGTTTAGGGCTCATGACCGCTCGAACTTTTTCAAGAAGTTCTTCACGAGAATAGTCTAGATATTTTTCATAGGTCATTTATAGAGCCCCGCTTTCTTGATGTAGGCAAGTACAGACTGTGGTACCATAAAGTTAGGTGTGCGATCCTTCTTAATGTAGGCTCTAACTGCACTCGAACTAATATCCATAAGGGGCACATCTACCCAAATAACTGGGTAAGACGTTCCAGCCTTATACTTAGGACGCTGAACACCAACAAATTGGACCATCTCGATAAGTTCATCAATACGATGCCACTTAGGTAGGTACTCGACCATGTCCGCTCCAATAATAAAGTAATAATCCGTATCAGGATTAGCCTCTGTCAAGAGCTTCATGGTGTCATAGGTATAGCTGATTCCTTTACGCTCCAACTCAATGGTTTCGATGTCCAACCCTTCAATGCCGTTAATAGCCAACATGAGCATATTAAGGCGGTGTTTTTCATCAATAGTCTCTTTTTTATCGACATGAGGTGGCTCATATTCAGGCATGAGAAGAACTTCATCGAGACCTAACTGCTGACGTACCTGGTCAGCAACAACCAAGTGGGCATTATGAACAGGATTGAAATTTCCACCTAATATTCCCACTTGCTTACGGCCAGTATCTTTGATTTCTTCCTCTAGTTGAACCTTTGTAAATGGGGTTACGAGATCTAGTGCCATGTACGCCTCCTCTTTCTCAAGCATTATACAACTGACTTAAGGCTAGCTTTAATGCTTCAAAAGTGTTCCTATACCTTAGTTTGTCCTTCACCAAGCAAAGTCGGCAACTATTTTTGAATAGCTTTGACCTTTGGTGACAACTTACGATTTTCTTTTTTGGCTGACTCTTTATAGAGAATCAAGATACGTCCAATCTTAAGAACTGTATCACAGCCAATTTCTTCTTCCAAGATTTCAGCAACCTCATGAATATCTTCCATAGTGTTTTGGAGTAGGGTTACTTTGATCAATTCACGGGCATCAAGGGCGTTGCGAACACTAGTTTTGATATGGTCGTTAAGACCGTTTTTCCCGATTTGTACAATAGGTTTAAGTGTGTGTGCTTCCGATTTGAGGAAGGCACGTTGTTTTGATGTTAATGACATGTTTATTCCTTTTAACTACTTAATTAAGTTTAAATAATCGCTTTTCGTACGACGACGCCAACACCTTCTGGTGCCCAGGCGGCAACGATGGTTGGTTGGTCAGCTTTTCCTTGGACACGGATCCATCCTAATCCTGAGAAGACAATGTCTGTCTTATCTTTGACAGTGAACTCGTGACGGACAAGTTTCGGAAAATCGGCAAGCTCCTTTGGCCCAGGAGGCATGAGGAGACTTCCAACATGCTTATCATAGAAGGCATCTGCGCCTTCAAGTTTGGTACGATGTAGCTTCAAGTTATTATCAAAGAAGGCTGTAAAACCTTGCTTATTCCCATCAATAAAGTCAAAACGTCCAAGACCGCCTAGGAATAGGCTTTGTCCTGCATTTAACTGGTAAGTTTTTGGCTTAATTTCCTTCTTAGGACTAACGTACTTGAGATCCTTCGCTGACAGATAGTGTGCCATCTGGTGTCGGTGAATAATTCCTGGTGTATCAAAAATATAGCTACCGTCATCCAATGGGATTTCAATCTTATCAAGGGTCGTTCCTGGAAAACGAGAGGTTGTGATAACATCTTTATCACCAGTAATTTCTTTGATAATGGCATTGATTAAGGTTGATTTACCAACATTAGTCACACCAACAACATAGACATCACGACCCTTACGGAGTTTTTCAATACGTTGAATCAACTCTTTAATAGCATGATGATTTTGAGCAGATGTCAACATGACATCCACCGGACGCATCCCTTCTTCGTGGGCACGTTCTGTCAACCATTGGGTTACCTTACCATCTTTTACGGATTTAGGTAGGATATCCTTTTTATTTCCAACCAAGAGCACATCATTACCCGAAACAAAGCGTGATAAGCCTGGTATGATTGATCCATTAAAATCAAAAATATCAACGACATTGACAACGAGGGCATCACTATCACCAACTTCATGAAGCAATTTTAAAAATTCATCATCTGTGATGTGGACATCCACAA
>OGZV01001040.1_pt1 | contig 27728 bp, 20 predicted proteins | sample 1576861 | NCBI WGS metagenome assembly OGZV01 (sample SAMEA3541501, study PRJEB24748) | human gut metagenome | biome: human gut; feature: human-associated habitat; material: faeces | place: China | collected 2012
CCAGCCAATACCGTGTGTCAAACCAGAGATGTCTTTAATTTCTTTTGATTTTACCCACTTTCCTTCTTCAGGAATAGGAGCCGGTCCGTGATTGGGACCTTTCTTCACAACACACATGTGTTCTACTTCGTGTGAATAAGTCATATTCTTTACGTTTTTTGGTAATAAAATAAATATTCGTAACCACGTGAAAAGATTGGTTATTCTTTTCGCCTACAAAGTTAGTCGTTTTATTCTTTTCTGCAACTTGTTGCCCGTCACTTTTTATCTTTAAATAAAATAAATTTATTGCAGGACAGCATTTTGCAAACTAGAGTTGCCAAAATGTTTTTTCTTTCCGATGAAATTTCTATCTTTGTACCTATATTATAATGATAGGAATGGAAGCAAATAAAATAGCAATTACGGACGAAGCTTTGCGCCGAGGTGCGGAAGAGGGCATGGATGGTTTCTTGAAGGTGTTTATAGATAAATACCTGGAGGTGACAGGAGGTGTTGTCAATGCGGAAACAATGCCTTTGCTCAATGGTTACCAGCATTCATTGTTGGGGTATCATTTCTTGCGTGAAGAAATAAATGAAGGTGGTTTTGTACAATTGATACAGAATGGTTTTGGACCTTATATCTTTGATAATCCTTTTGCAAAAGCAATGCGGCAGTTTGGAGCGAAAGAATTTGCCAAATTGATTTATAGCGCGAAGAAAATATATGATGAGAACCGTGCTGATTTGGAAAAGGACAGGGATGATGAGGAATTTATGGCAATGTATGAGCAATACGAGGCCTTTGATGAGTTGGAAGAGCAGTTCATGGATATGGAAGAGTCGGTAACTGCCCGGATTGCAGAATATGTGGACAATCATATTGAGGAGTTTGCGGAGATTGTATGACAAGGACTTTTGCGTACTTTGTCGGGTATAAGCTCATGCGTTTTGATATAAAAAAAGTAAGTTGGCTTCAATAGTTAAGTAAGATACGTTCGTTGGCTGACGAACCTATGTTGCTTGGTCAAGCAAGTTAACTTACTTTTTTTGTCTTGTTATTCCGGTGTCATTCCATTTATTGTTTCCTGATAAACCAACCTTTGATATAAGCGGTTGCAAGTACGGCAAGTCCTGCCGCCAGGCAGATTCCCGTAAACACCAGCCCGTAACCGTTCAAGAAAGCTACCGGAGCGAAAGTTATCAGAGAAATCTCTACCGGGGCGATGAACAAGTAAGCCAGTGCATAGTTATCCAGGCATCGGCTGCGCATTTTGGGGTCTGCAACGCGGAGCAATGCGATGCCCATAGCCATAGTTCCTGTAAACCATCCCCATGTGAAGATAGCTTTCTCGAACCAACATTCTTTCATTAGTTTGCGGGCCATGACCAGAACATAAATCAGGGTTGCGATTAATCCTGAGACTAACAGAATTAATAAGGGTATGATGTACTCTATTACAACAGATATTTTAATGGAAGCAATTCCAAAAGCTACCAGAAAATCGGTAAAGGCTCCGCTGATGTGGCCTATGGTTTGCGGGCAGACATAATCACTGGTTCTTGTTTTGTCGAATATCTTTTTGATGAATATACCTACCACAAATGCGCAACTGAATACCGGCAGTTCAAACCCCGGCATAAAGTGGGATACTGTTTTGCTGATGCAGTATCCGCCTAATGCTATCACTGCTACGATGATAAGATTGAAGGTCAGCGGGTCAATGGAGATGGAAGAGCAAGAACTTTCACCCATGCTTTCCCGTTTGTCGCCGGGCAACAGGCCTGTCTGTAATTCGTGAGGAAGGTCATCGTAATTGGCGAGGAAGGAGGTGTGCCCTTTCTTTGTCCCCCATTTTATGATGATCAGTCCGATAATGACTGCCGCTACGATACCGAAGGTGGCGGCAGTCATGGCCAAAGTTAGAATTTCGTCATATCCGAACTGGCTGAAAGCCTGTCCGATGGCTGCTGCTGTACCGTGCCCGCCGCAATAGCCGCTTGGCATAGTGATGCCGAAGGCAGGGTTCAAGGGCCATATCCGGTTCAGGACAAGCAATCCCAACAGTCCTCCAAAAGCCCATTGCAACAACATTCCTGCCTGTGAATATGCCCACATGCTGCCTATATTGTCTGCATCTCCTTTGGCTGCCTTTTGTGAGATGAGGGGGAGAGCGCCGAAAATGAAGGCTATCAATATGCCGGCATAAGTTCCTGTTTGGGTGGAAAGAGGTATGATGCCGAAACCGTGAGGTCCCAAGGACAGTCCTATAAACCCGGCCAACAGGCTGGGGGGGATGAACAGCCTTTGGATGAATCTTATTTTTACTCTCATGAGTTTGCCGAGCAGTAGCAGTACTGAGATGATGCCTGTATCGACAAAGAGTGTCCACGGGGTGAAATCGGTCATAAATCTAGGGCTTGTTTGGATGTATTCGTTGAAGAATACAGCGTTCATAAATAGTTTATTTTACCGAATCGGTAGAAATGGAAATTGATCTTATCGGCAAAAATAATGTATAGGTATCATGTAATATCTTAGGTTTTATTGTTATTAAGTTGTTTTGTTTCAAAGATAGGAAATAAAGTGGTACTATAGCCCAACTGCTTGTTCTTTTATGTATTAATTTTTATTAATGGGTTAATGGCGGATAGGCTACAAGTGAATTTCGGTGAAAAAAATAGTTAAAACAAAAGATAAAGCAAGTCTTATCAGAGGATGAAACATGAATAAAAAATAATGTTAAAAGATAAGTGGCGACGCAGTATTTAAGCCAATTTTTCATTTAATCATTAAAACAATAAAAAGAATTAAGTTTCTTTCTTGGAAACCGATTCTTTTATTTAATTTTGCAAACCCTAATAATTATAAAGAAGAAAATGAAAAAAATGAAATTGGCAGTAGTATTTGCTGCATTTGTATCTGTGTTTGGTTTTAGTTCTTGTTTGGACGATGGTGAAAGCGGTCCGGCTCAGCTTCAATGGGTTGTTAATGTAAATGATGGATCTTACACAGGAGTAAGTTTTATTCCAGATGGTGCTCCGACAGTGAAATGGACAACAGGTGCGGTTACTTTAACACAGTATGGTCTTCCTGAGGGGACTAAGCGTGCTTTGCTTACTTATACAATTCCTGAGGGACAAAATATTACAGAAGATACAAAAACATTGAAAGTAGAACTGGTTCCGGGATATTGTAGCCCAATTCCTATTGCAAATATTTCAAACAAACCGGATACATTGATTGAGTATACATCGAAAATACAGGGATTTACTAAATTTCTAGCTGGTGTGCCTGCTGTATATACTAATGGTAGATATTTGATGATTAATTGTACTTATCAAGCAGCTGAAATTGCTAAAGTAGGTCTAGTGCCTAATCGTGTAAGTGCTGCAAAAGATACTTTGTATTTAGATTTAAAGTTAAAAACCAAGGAAGGTTATAAAAATGGTTATACTTATTATGCAACTAACTATGATTTGTGGTCATGTGATGAGATTCATGATATGATTCCTTCTAATAAAAGTCAAGATTCAATTTATGTGACAGTTAGGGCTCTATCTGCTGATGGAGGACAGGAAAAACTTGATTCAATGACAACTATGGCAATATATCGACCTTATTAAGATATATTATTATGAACAGTAAAAATCTCTTTTTGCTACAGTTTAGTAAGTAAAAAGAGATTTTTATTTGCTTCTATAGATTATTAAGTTTCTATATATTGGGGGGAAGAAATTTGACGGGGCCTACTTCTTATTTTCCTGTTCATATCTTTCTTTAGATTCAGTATATACCTCCTGCGTGTGAAAAGAGTTGACATGAATTTTTAAACGGTTCGATCTTTCTGCTGCCGTAATAACAACATATCACATTCATTCCTGTTGCATAAGCCTTTTCTCTTCCCTGATTAAGCCTTTTTATACGGATGTATTCTATCTCCATAGCCTTTGGAGTTGTCTCCATAAGCTTTGGAGTTATCTCCCAAGGCTTGCGGAGATAAAACAAACAGGAAGAAAACCCTTAACCATGGGGCAGGAAAGGTTTAGAGATATGGATAAGATCTTTTAAGGATGAATCTGATTATAAAACTATGCATTCCCTATGGAGAGAAAGTTCCCAGACATCCTTCTTCTGAATTAGCGTTTGTTTTTTATATTCTAAAGCTTTCAATGTTTTTTCTTTAGTCATATTTCCTTAGTTATATTTGTCTTTCTTCTGAATCTATAATAAAAGTAGGCTTATTTTTTTGATTCCCCCAAGAGAAGTATGCGTTTTTTTATTCGTTTATTCCAGTGAATTAATTACCTTTGCATTTCATTGAAGTTGAACTGAGGTAAATAGATTAGGCATTGAATTACAAAGATTTATTTAAACGAGTAATATCGCTGATTTCATCTCCGGCAAAAGCATGGGAGGAAATTGGCAAGGAAGAGGATAGGCGTAAAGTGCTGGGAGCATTTGTTTATCCCATGATAGGTTTATGCGGATTGTCCGTTTTTATAGGTACATTCATTGGGAATACGGCAGGGGTCGCTGCTTTCCAGATAGCAATGACACGATGTTGTGCTATATTTGTATCCTTGTTCGGAGGATATTTTTTGGCGGCATACGCCATAGACCAGTTGGGCAAGAAACTGTTAGGACGTGAAGACCAGTATGAACTAAATCAGCAGTTTGTAGGTTATTCTATGGTAGTGACTTTTGTGCTCGATATTGTCAGTGGGTTGTTCTCTATTTCCATTCTCCATTGGATATTGCAATTTTATACTATATTCGTGGTGTTCGAGGGTGCACGTACCCTGATGAAGGTAAATGAAGAGAAACTGACACGATACACCTTGATTGCTTCAGTTATTATAATTGTTTGTCCGGCATTGATTGCCGCTGTGTTTAATGAGTTATCTGTTATTTTAAATTAATGAAACCGACTCCTATTAATATAAAGAATAAGCGTGCATCGTTCGATTATGAATTTATCGATACGTACACGGCAGGTATCGTGCTCACGGGAACCGAGATAAAGTCCATCCGTTTGGGCAAAGCCAGTCTGGTAGATACCTATTGTTATTTTGTACAAGGCGAGTTGTGGGTGAAGAATATGCACATAGCCGAATACTTTTACGGCTCATACAATAACCATTCTGCCCGTCGCGAACGTAAATTGTTGTTGAATAAGAAAGAACTGCGGAAATTGGAAGAAGCCGGAAAGAACCCCGGTTTTACGATTGTCCCTGTCCGTCTGTTTATTAATGAGAAAGGACTGGCGAAGCTGGTTGTCGCATTGGCTAAAGGTAAGAAACAATATGATAAGCGCGAGTCATTGAAAGAGAAGGACGACCGTCGCGAAATGGACCGTATGTTTAAAAGGTAAGTGAAATCCGTGTTATCCGTACCCCAAAAATAGACTTATGGCTACATTAAAACAACTAATTGACGAGAGAGTTCTCATTCTTGATGGTGCAATGGGAACTATGATACAAAGGTATAATTTGTCTGAACAGGATTTCCGGGGAGAGCGTTTTGCTGAGATGCCCGGACAGATGAAGGGCAATAATGACTTGCTTTGTCTTACCCGCCCTGATGTGATAAAGGATATCCACCATAAATATCTGGAAGCAGGGGCTGATATTATTATGTTAGATAATATGGAACATGATGTAATGAAAGAAGCTGTTGACATTATTGATGGAAGAGCTGAAATTGAAATCTCAGGAAATGTTACAAGAGAAAACATTGCTAAATTAATTGATTTAGGTGTTGATTATATTTCAAGTGGAGCATTAACACACTCATCTCCAATTCTTGATATATCTCTTAAGAATTTACACAGAATCTAATTTGTAATAGAAAATATAGTAAAGTGGCATTAATTAAGTAATATAGTATTGAACTCATTAGGAGGAACAAATGAGCGGAGAAAAAAGAAGAGAAAATTTGCTTAAGATTTTGCAGGAAAGCCATAAGCCGGTTTCAGGAACAAAGTTAGCTGAAAAATTTCAGGTTAGCAGACAGGTTGTTGTACAGGATATTGCTTTACTTCGTGCATCAAATCATGATATTGTTTCTACGCACAAAGGCTATGTTTTAAAAGATAAAGATCATATTTCACGAGTGTTTAAGGTAAAGCACAGTGAAGAGAAAATGCTTGATGAATTAAATCTTATTGTGGATTGTGGTGGAAAAGTTGAAGATGTGTTTGTTTATCATAAACTATATAATGTTGTGCGTGTGCCAATGAACATCAAGTCAAGAATGGATGCAAAAAAATACGTTGAGTCCATTAAAGGGGGCGTTTCGGTTCCCCTAGAGCAGATAACATCTGAATATCATTATCACACAGTAGTGGCAGATTCAGAGGAAACTTTAGACATAATTCAACAGCAATTGCAGGAACATGGATATTTGGTTGCATTAAGGGATTATGAACCTGTAGACTTTTGGGGAGAAGAAGAATAACTATAAATAGCAGTTAGTTTTGAAATTAAGATAGAAGAACTTAAAGTTATAAAAATAATAAATAGTAATGCATATAATAAAGTTACATGAAGTGCGAAAAAACAGAAAAATTGTAAAAGTTTCACACTTTATGTAACTTTTATGCTATACTTAAACTTAGACAAAGAGGCAAATATGAAAAACAAAAACTATTTTATCTTAATAAAATACCGATTTAATAATCTATATTTCATATTACCTACTTGTAAATATCAAAAAGGAGAAGGATATGAATATGAAGAAAATCTTATCAATTGCCTTATCACTTGTTATGATAATGGCACTATTCACAGGTTGCGGAAGCAACAAAAACGCAAAGACTAAAGATAATGGCTCTTACTTTAAAGAAGTAAAGAAGATGCAGGAAATTAAGACAGGAACAGGGGAAGTAGAACTTTCATTTGATGTAAGTGCAGATTCAATCAAGAAAGATAAAACTATACCTGCCAAGTTCAAGAAGGATGGCAAGATACAGGGCAAGTTAAAAGTTGAGACAACAACAGAATCAACATCAAAGCTTGCCGCTAAAATCTCACTTCAATATTTAACAGATACTTATGAAGAATTGACAACAGTTGTAATTGATGGTTCAAAATTATATATGAATATGGGTTCAATATCTAAATTCATAAGTAAAATTGACAGTGAGTCAGGAAAACAGTTTGAAAGCGCCTTAAAGCAGATTGGTGCCACAGGATATGTTTCACTTAATTTAAATCAGGTTGCGGATTTATTAGAAATAGACAAGGAAGCTTTCGCTAAGGCAGTGACATCATCTACAAAGATTAATACAAAGGTATATGATTCATTAGAAAAAGATTTCTCATCATTACAGGGAAAAGACGGAAATGACTATACGCTTACAGTAAATGGTGAAAACGCTGATGCGGCTGTTACAGCTTTAGTAAGCTTCTGTGACAATTCATTAAAGGATATTTATAATGAATTAATGGACGTTTACATTGAAGCATTTGGTGCAGATTCAACTATTGGAAAACAGTATGCTGACATGAAAAAAGACACAAAGGATGTTGACAATGCAATTAAGAAAGTTAAAGACAACAAAGATAAAATTGTAAGTGCAATTAAAGATTCAAATGCTAATATTGTATCAAAGGCAAAAGTAACAGGTGACAAGGGTAGCAGAAAAGGAACTATCTCTATTGAAACAGGAGAAATCAAGAATGATGATGCATCAATGAATATTTCATTAACATCAAACATAACAGAAGGAAAGCCTTCAGTTAAGGATTTAGTTCCAACAGAAAATGTAACTGACTTAACTTCTATTATAACAATGCTTTCATCACAGATGTCAGGTAAGGGATTATAGAAAGTTGAGCATAAAAATTTCCTAACAATAGCCGGCGGACAACGGGGATAATTAACAGTAGATGTTGTAATTAATCATAATTATTAACACAGATGAATAATTATGGAAATAATGTTAATAATACACAAAAAAAGTAGCGATAATGATAATTTGGAAATGTTCCCATTACATTATCGCTACTTTTGTATTTTTTGGTTATTTGTTATTTAATGCAGCTTCAACAAATCCCAAGAACAATGGATGAGGTCTGTTAGGACGGCTCTTAAGTTCAGGATGTGCCTGAGTTGCAATAAAGAATGGATGAGATGGTATTTCAACCATTTCAATAATTCTGCCGTCAGGAGAAATACCTGAAAGCATCATACCATTATCTGTTAAAACTTTTCTAAAGTCATTGTTTACTTCATATCTGTGACGGTGACGTTCATGAATTAATTCTTCTCCATATAATTCATAAGCTTTGCTGTTCTTGTCAAGTTTACATGGATAAGAACCAAGTCTTAATGTACCACCAATATCTGTTACACCTTCCTGATCAGACATAAGGCTGATAACAGGATGAGTAGTTGAAGGATCAAGTTCAATACTGTGTGCATCTCTGTATCCAACAACATCTCTTGTAAATTCAACAATTGATAACTGCATTCCAAGGCAAAGTCCTAAGAATGGTATATTGTTTTCTCTTGCGTATTTAATAGCTGCAATCTTACCGTCGATTCCACGACTTCCAAAACCACCGGGAACTAAAATTCCTGAAACATCTGAAAATACTTCAGCAGCGTTTTCGTTTGTTACTGTTTCAGAATCAACCCATTTAATATTTACTGTAGCACTGTTTGGATAGCCTGCATGCTTTAATGATTCAACAACACTGATATAAGCATCGTGTAAAGCAATATATTTTCCAACTAAGGCAACTGTAACTTCCCTTGTAGGATTCTTAGCAGCCTTAACCATTGCTTTCCAGTCATCTAAATCAGGTTCAGGACAATCAAGCTTTAAGCTGTTGCAAACGATTTCTGCAAGATGTTCTTTTTCCATTGCAAGAGGTGCTTCATAAAGCATGTCGACTGTAAGGTTCTGTACAACGTTACTTGCAGGCACATTACAGAATAAGCTGATTTTGTCTTTTAAGTTGTCATCAATTTCATGTTCTGTACGGCAAACAACCACATCTGGCTGTATACCAAGTCTTTGAAGCTCCTTAACACTCATCTGAATTGGTTTTGTTTTCATTTCTTCAGATGCAGGTAAGTAAACCATAAGAGCAACATGAATTAAAATACAGTTCTCGCGACCAACATCATGCTGGAACTGTCGAATGGCTTCAATGTAAGGCTGAGATTCAATATCTCCAACTGTACCACCAACTTCAATAATTGCAATTTCTGTTTCTTCGCTTAAACTTCTGTAGAAGCGACTTTTAATTTCGTTTGTAATGTGAGGAATAACCTGAACTGTTCCACCACCAAAATCACCACGTCTTTCTTTTTCAAGAACAGACCAATAAACCTTACCGGTAGTTACATTTGAGTTTTTTGTTAAGCTTTCATCAATGAATCTTTCATAGTGTCCTAAGTCAAGGTCTGTTTCAGCACCGTCATCTGTTACGAAAACTTCACCATGCTGGACAGGATTCATTGTACCCGGGTCAATGTTAATATATGGATCAAACTTCTGCATAGTTACTTTGTAACCACGAGCTTTAAGAAGTCTTCCAAGAGAAGCGGCTGTAATTCCTTTACCAAGACCTGAAACTACACCACCAGTTACAAAAACGTACTTCACTGCCATGTGATTTTTCCTCCATTGTATTATTTATAAATTTTTTTAAAAATTGTTTTTTTAATAAATTCCTAAATATGTAGTATAACCAAAATATTGATTTTAATTAATATTTCGTATTATAAAACACACCATAATAGTGTACTACAATCAAGATTCAGATTCCATAACAAAATAAATTTTGTTAAAAATTAATGAAATATTAAACAAAATTTAACATAAATTAAGCACGATATGGTATATTGTTAAGTATAAAATAAAACACCTGTAGCATATTGTAATTTATACGGAAATCTATGACAAAAAATATCAAAGGTGGAAAGGATACCAGACTAAATGGATAACAACAGAAACATACCCCCTCGTAATAATCAGGGTGGACCTAACAATCAAAAGAAAAATAAAATAATATCAGTAGTTGTAACTTTTATAGTGGCATTGATTTTTACAAGTTTAATGTCTTATATGTTTGACTCAGCAACAAAGAAAGAAATAACTTATAATCAGTTTATTGATTTGCTGGATCAGGGCCAGGTAGAGAAAGTTACATTTGATGCAAACAAGATTTATATAGTTCCAAAAACAGATGGAACACCCCTTATTAGGACAACATTTTGGACAACAAAATTAGATGATCCTGATTTAATTACAGATTTAAAGGATAAATATGCCGGCGTGTCATTTAAGGCAGAAGCGTCAAGTGCAAGTACTAGTATTTTATATATGCTACTTGAAGGGGTATTGCCACTTGTATTTTTCTGGGCAATGCTAATGTTCATAATGAGAAAGACCACAGGTGGAAAAGGCGGTGGCGGTGTATTTGGCGTAGGAAAGTCAAATGCAAAGATTTATATACAGAAAGAAACAGGTGTTACATTTAAAGATGTTGCAGGACAGGAAGAAGCAAAGGAATCAGTAGTGGAAATGGTAGATTTCTTACACAATCCGGGCAAGTACACAGCAATTGGTGCAAAACTTCCAAAGGGAGCTTTGTTAGTAGGACCTCCGGGAACAGGTAAAACTCTTCTTGCAAAGGCTGTGGCCGGTGAAGCAAAGGTACCGTTTTTCTCGCTTTCAGGTTCTGACTTTGTAGAAATGTTTGTTGGTGTTGGTGCTTCAAGAGTTAGAGATTTATTTAAGCAGGCGGAAGAAAACGCACCATGTATTGTATTCATTGATGAAATTGACTCGATTGGTAAAAGTCGTGACTCACGATACGGTGGTGGAAATGATGAGCGTGAACAGACACTTAATGCATTACTTGCAGAGATGGATGGTTTTGACTCATCAAAAGGTATTTTGATTTTAGCAGCAACAAACAGACCGGAAGTTTTAGATCCGGCACTTTTAAGACCAGGACGTTTCGACAGACGAGTTATAGTTGACACACCTGATTTTAAGGGCAGACTTGAAACATTAAAGGTACATTCAAAAGATGTTAAGTTAGATGAGACAGTTGATTTAGATGCTATTGCAAACATTACAAGCGGTGCAGTAGGATCTGATCTTGCAAATATGGTAAATGAAGCAGCAATCAATGCTGTTAAATGTGGCAGAAAAGCAATTTCACAGGATGACTTAATGGAAGCTGTTGAAGTTGTAATTGCCGGTCGAGAAAAGAAAGACAGAATCTTAAGTAAAGAAGAAAAGAAGATTGTGTCATATCATGAAGTTGGACATGCACTGGTTGCAGCAATACAAAAACATGCAGAACCTGTACAGAAGATTACAATTGTTCCAAGAACAATGGGTTCATTAGGCTATGTTATACAGGCACCTGAAAAGGAAAAATACTTAATGTCAAAAGATGAATTAAGTGCAGAACTTGTAACATTGCTTGCAGGTAGAGCTTCAGAAGAAATCGTGTTTGATTCAGTAACAACAGGAGCATCAAATGATATGGAGAAGGCAACTAAGATTGCCCGCTCAATGATTGCTCAGTATGGTATGTCAGAAAAATTTGGCTTAATGAGTCTTGAACAGATTAGTGACCCATATTTAGGTGGTCATTCTCAGTTAAACTGTAGCGATAAGACTGCAACAGAAATTGAAGAAGAAGTTAAGACTCTTCTAAAACAGAAATACGAAGAAGCAAAGAAACTTCTTCAGGAAAACAGAGATAAGCTTGATAAAATAGCCAAGTTCCTTTATGAAAAGGAAACAATTACCGGAAAACAGTTTATGGATATTTACCATAAATGTGATGAACCTGAAGCAAGCAAAGAGACTACACAAACTGTAGAAACTGTTGAAAATGCAAGGGAAGAAGCAGTACAGCCTACAGAAGAAACTGTAGCAAAGGAAGAGACGGTACAGCCAGCAGAAGAAACTACTACAAGGGAAGAGACTACACAAACTGTAGAAACTGTTGAAAATGCAAAAGAAGATATTACAGAAAAGTAATAATAAATAATTATAAAAAGATAATAGCCCACAACAGGAGCATTAAGAAAAATTAGCAAAATTATGTTAATTTAATAATTCAGATGTTCCAGGGCAAATTAAATAAGGTGGTTGCAAACAATAGTACATGTTTGGGACCACCTTATTAATCTTTGTTAGGACAGCTATATATGATACAATTATAAAAGTAAAACATTTGATGGAAGGGTAAGAAATGAGTGGTTTTAACATACAGGAAGAATTGAAGAAAATGCCGGATACACCGGGAGTATATTTAATGCATAATAAGCATGATGATGTAATATACGTTGGGAAGGCGATTAATTTAAAAAGACGTGTAAGCTCTTATTTTAGGCAAAGCACAAAGAAAAGTCTGAAAATTCAGTCAATGGTAACACAGATTGTCCGCTTTGAATATATCCTAACTGACTCAGAATTAGAGGCTTTGATTTTAGAGTGTAACCTTATAAAAGAATACCGCCCTAAATATAATACAATGCTTATGGATGATAAAACTTATCCATACGTAATGGTAACCACAAGCGAAAACTATCCAAGGATTGTCATGGCAAGAAGAATGAAAAAAGATGGTAACAAATATTTTGGACCTTTTACAAGTGGCGGGGCAGTAAGGGATACTATTGATTTGCTACAAAAAATGTATCACATTAGAAGCTGTAGAAAATCAATTATAGTAAAACATGATGAAAACTATAAAGCAAATTCAAATAATACAGCAACAAAAGAAATACCAACTGTAAACGGCAGACCATGTCTCTACTACCACATGGGACAATGTGGTGGGGCATGTCAGGGTTACATTTCAGTGGAAGAATATAAGGAAAATGTTAATAAGGCAATTAAATTTCTTGAAGGCAATTACAGAGAGACAATCAAGGAACTTGAAGAAAAAATGCAGGCTGCATCAGCAGAATTAGATTTCGAACAGGCAATGGAATACAGAGATTTAATTAACAGCATCAATCACGTAGCCGGCAACCAAAAAATTACAACCCACAAATTTGAAAACAGAGATATTATTGCATACGCAGAAGAAGGAAATGATGCAGTAGTACAGGTTTTCTTTGTAAGAAACGGAAAGCTCATAGGCAGGGAACATTTTTATTTAACAACAGTCCCGGGAGATACGGGAAAAGATATTATTACAAGTTTTATCAAGCAGTATTATATTGGCACGCCGTTTATTCCTAATCAGTTGCTTGTTCAAGAAGAAGTGGATGAACCGGAGCTATTGTCTGAAATGTTAAGCAGAAATCAGAATTATAAAGTTAAAATTGTTAATCCTAAAAAAGGAAGCAAGGAAAAACTTGTGGAATTGGCTGCAAAGAATGCACAAAATCTTTTGGAACAAAACAAAGAAAAATATAGAAGAGAACAGAAGAAAACTGTTGGCGCTGTAAAAGAAATAGAACAGTTAATAGATGTTCACAACATTCACAGAATGGAATCTTACGATATATCTAACACCAACGGATACGAGTCAGTTGCATCCATGATTGTTTATGAAGATGGAAAACCAAAAAGAAATAATTACAGAAAATTTAAAATTAAAACAGTACAGGGACCTGATGACTATGCAAGTATGGAAGAAGTTTTAACAAGAAGGTTTAAACATGGTCTGGATGAAAGAGAAAAAATGGATATGGAAGGCAACAGTGATTATGAGCTGGGAAGCTTTTCAAAATTTCCGGACCTTCTTTTAATGGATGGTGGAAAAGGTCAGGTAAATGTGGCGCTTCGTGTGTTAGATGAACTTAAAATAAACATACCTGTATGTGGTATGGTAAAGGATGATAATCATAGAACTAGAGGCTTATATTACAATAATTTGGAAATACCAATAGATACAAGATCTGAGGCTTTTAAACTGATAACAAGAATTCAGGATGAAACCCATAGGTTTGCAATTGAGTATCATAGAAGCCTTAGAAACAAAAAAGAGGTAAAATCAATATTAGATGACATACCGGGAGTTGGTCCATCAAGAAGAAAAGCATTAATGCTTTATTTTAAATCAATAGAGGCAATAAGAGAGGCTGATGTAGACCAATTATTAAAAGTGACTTCCATTAATGAAAAAGTGGCGAAAGATATATACAAATTTTTTCACAAATGATAGAATAGCAGTGGATAATTGCGCATTTTTGCGTAGAGAGAACGAAAATAAAAAGACCTATAAGGAGGTAGATTATGGCAACAAATCAGGATATATATATACCATTAACCAAAATTGTTGATAATTATGGATTAATTAACCATACACCGGAAATTAACACAGATGAAATCAGAATTAATATTCCGGAAGTAAACAGACCGGCGCTACAGCTTGCCGGCTTCTTTGAACATTTTGACAAGGAAAGAGTTCAGATTATAGGAAATGTTGAATATGCTTTTTTGGATAACATGCAGCGTCAGAACAGACAGTGGGTTTACGAAAAATTAATGAGTAGCGGTATACCTTGTCTTATTTTATGTAGAGGAAACAAGCCTGATGAAGATATGGTGGCAGCAGGACTTAGACATGGCGTGCCTATTATGTCAACACATTTTGACACATCAAGATTCAACGCAGAACTTTCAAGATGGTTAAATGTTGAACTTGCACCTTGTATTACAAGACATGGTGTTTTAGTTGATGTTTACGGTGAAGGCGTTTTAATAATGGGTGAAAGCGGAATCGGAAAAAGTGAAGCAGCACTTGAACTTATTAAGCGTGGACACCGTCTGGTAACAGATGATGTTGTAGAAATAAGAAGAGTAAGTGCAGAGACACTTATAGGATCATCACCTGCCATTACAAAGCATTTTATTGAGTTAAGAGGTATTGGAATTATTGATGTAAAAGCTTTGTTTGGTGTAGAAAGTATTTTGGATTCTGCAAGTATTGACATGGTTATTCAGTTAGAAGAATGGAGAAGAGACAAGGACTACGACAGAATGGGCTTGGATGACCAGTATACAGAGTTCTTAGGGAACAAGGTTATTTGCCATAAAATACCTATCAGACCAGGTAGAAATCTGGCTGTTATAGTTGAAGCGGCTGCTGTAAACCACAGACAGAAGCGTATGGGATACAATGCAGCAAGAGAATTGTACAAGAGAGTACAGGAAAACATGGAAAAAGGTGATTAATAATTTTAAATGGAGGATATATAATGAAAAAATATTGTTTTGGAGTAGACGTTGGAGGAACAACAGTAAAAATCGGATTTTTTAACGTAGATGGCACTATGTTAGACAAATGGGAAATCGTAACAAATACAGACAACGGTGGAGAAGCTATTTTAGGAGACATTTGTAAGTTTCTTGATGATAAATTAGCAAAAGAAAACATTCAGATAGATGAAGTAAAAGGAATTGGAATTGGTCTTCCGGGACCTGTTCTTTCAGATGGAACTGTTTTACAGTGTGTAAATCTTGGCTGGGGCAAGTTAAATGTGGAAGAGAAACTTTCATCTATGTTCCATGGAGTTACTGTTAAAGCCGGCAATGATGCAAACGTTGCAGCTTTAGGAGAAGCATGGAAAGGTGGCGGAAAAGATTACGATGATGTTGTTATGATTACACTTGGAACAGGTGTAGGCGGTGGCGTTATTATTGGAAACAATATTTTAACAGGATACAATGGTGGTGCAGGAGAAATCGGTCACTTCCATATGAACGACGAAGAAACAGATGTATGTGGTTGTGGTAAGAAAGGCTGTCTTGAACAGTACGCATCAGCTACAGGTGTTGTAAGACTTGCCAAGAGATATATGGCAGACAATGATGACACAAAGATGAAAGAATTTGGCGACAATATTACAGCTAAAGATGTATTTGACCTTGCAAAAGAAGGAGACCAGGGAGCAAATGTTGTTGTAAAACAGATGGGAACATATTTAGGAAAAGCAATGGGCTTTATTGCGGCAACTGTTAATCCACAGGCATTTATCATCGGTGGTGGTGTAAGTAAAGCCGGTCAGTTCCTTATTGATGCAATTACTGATACATATAGAAATGTAAGTTTTAAAGCCTGTTCAGAAGCAGCAGTATGTTTAGCTGAACTTGGAAATGATGCAGGAATGTATGGAGCAGCAGCTCTTGTAAAATAAATTGAAAGAGAGAGTGTTAGATTGTTTGAAATTTTAAAAAATATTGTTGGTGAAGATTATATAAGAGAAAATGAACCAATGGGAAAGCATTGCACTTTCAGATGTGGTGGTAATGCAGATTTATATGTAATGCCCGGTTCAATTGAGGAATTATCTTCAGTAGTTAAGGCATGTAGAGAAAATGATTATCCATTTATGGTTATAGGAAATGGAAGTAATATTCTTGTAAAGGACCAGGGCTATAAGGGAGCAATTATTGAAGTAAATAACAGAATTAATTCAGTTGATGTAATTGGTGATGAAATAGTTGCTGATGCCGGGGCTAAATTGTCAAGTGTGGCAATGGCAGCCTATGAAAATGACCTGGCAGGTTTTGAATTTGCTCATGGCATACCGGGAAATGTAGGTGGTGCAGTTGTAATGAATGCCGGTGCTTACGGTGGAGAAATAAAGGATGTTATAAAATGGGCAAAAGTCCTTACTGAAGATGGAGAAGTTGTTACACTTAATGCAGAAGAATTAGAATTAGGTTATAGAACAAGCATTGTTCAAAAGAAGAACATGATAGTTCTTCAAATGTGTATTAAGTTAGATTTAGGAAGTCAGGAAGAAATTGCACTTATAATGCAAATGTTCATGCAGAAAAGAAGAGCAAAGCAACCTCTTGAATATCCTAGTGCCGGTAGTACTTTTAAAAGACCTGAAGGTTATTTTGCAGGCAAATTAATTGAAGATGCAGGTCTTAGAGGCTATCAGGTTGGTGGCGCAATGGTTTCAGAAAAACATTGTGGTTTCGTAATTAACTATGACAATGCAACAGCAACAGATATTTTACAGTTAATGGATGATGTAAAAGCAACAGTAAAAGAACAATTTGATGTAGAATTAGAACCTGAAGTTAAAATTATATAGCTAGTTGGAGGAAACAGTATGCGTTTTGTTATTGTAACAGGAATGTCAGGGGCAGGAAAAATAACAGCACTTAAAATATTCGAAGATAACGGCTACTATTGTGTAGATAATCTTCCAATAGATTTAATTGAAAATTTTGCAGACCTATTGTTTGCACAAACAAGTGAAAAAAACAAGGTGGCAATAGGTGTGGATATTAGAAGTGGTGAGAATTTAGATCGTATAAATGAAGTGCTTACTCACATGAAGAAAAAGGAACAAAATTATGAAATACTATTTTTGGACTGCAATAACAGCACTTTGATTAAAAGATTTAAGGAAACCAGACGTAGTCATCCAATGGGTGATGCAGACAGCGTGGAAAATGAAATCGAAGCAGAGCGAGTGAAACTTGCATATCTTAGAAAAAATGCAGATTATATAATTGATACAAGTAATCTTTTAGTGCGCGATTTAAGAGCAGAAGTGGAAAAAATATTTGTTATGAATCAAGATTACAGAAACTTGTTTGTAACAATAATGTCTTTTGGTTTTAAATATGGAGTACCGGCAGATTGCGACTTGGTTTTTGACGTAAGATTTTTGCCAAATCCGTACTATATACCTGAACTTAAGCATAAGACAGGCGAGCAGCAGGAAGTAAGAGATTATGTTTTGGCATCTCCTGTATCAACAGAGTTTTTAGAGAAATTAATCGACATGATTAAGTTCCTGATACCAAATTATATTGACGAGGGAAAGAATCAGTTAGTAATTGGTATTGGTTGTACAGGTGGTCATCACAGATCTGTTACTGTAGCAAATGAACTGTATAGACAGTTAAACAATATGGATGCAAATTACGGCATACGAATATCTCATAGGGATATTTTAAGAAACTAAAGGGACTAGAATAGAAAGTTAAATATATGAGTTTTTCGATAAAAGTAAAAAATGAATTAGCCAATCATATAAGCAATGCCACACATTGTAGAATAGCAGAATTAGCTGCACTAATCTCCATGTGTGGTAGTGTTATAATTGACGAAAATAATAATTACAAAATAAGAATAAAAACAGAAACACAACCTACAGCAGAAAAAATTAAAAAGCTGTTGTGGAAAACATTTAAAGTAGATGTTGATATTTCTACCAGAGAAAATGCATATTCAAAAGTGGGAAGAACATATACTTTATTAGTAGGCGACCACCAGCAGGCACTTAAAATACTACAGGCTACTAAGCTAATTAACGAAAATAATGAAATTGGAGAGAATTTTTCAATTACAAATAATATTGTAATTATGAAAGATTGCTGCAAAAGAGCCTTTATTAGAGGGGCTTTTATGGCGGCAGGTTCCATTAGTGATCCTAATAAATCTTATCATTTTGAAATCAAATGTAACAGTGAAAAAAAGGCAAAGCAGCTTATAGAATTACTAGAAAATTATAATATTGATGGAAAAATGGTTGCAAGAAAAGGTGGTTATGTGGTATATATCAAAGAAGGCGAAGGCATCGTTGACGTGTTAAATGTTATGGAAGCCCATGTTTCCTTAATGGAAATGGAGAATGTAAGAATACTTAAAGGTATGAGCAATTATTATAATAGACAGGTTAATTGTGAAACCGCCAACATAAAGAAGACCGTGGCAACTTCGGTGAGACAAATCGACGATATCGACTTTATTATACAAAATAAGGGCATAGATTATTTGCCGGAGAAACTACAAGATATCGCATGGGTTAGAAAAGAGAATCCTGATGCATCTTTGCAGGAGCTGGGAGAAATGCTAGATCCTCCCCTTGGAAAGTCAGGAGTAAACCATCGATTGAGAAAAATTTGTCAGATTGCACAGGAATTAAGGGGATAGCCCTAAGGAGGAGAGATTTAAAATGACAACTAGAGATGTTACAATTGAAATCAAACAGGGATCAGATGTAAGTCCGGTAGCAAAATGTGTACAGGTTGCAAGCCAGTTTACAAGCAAGATTTATGTGGAGTACGAAACAAAGAAGGTTAATGCTAAAAGCATTATGGGAATGATGGCATTAGGAATTGCAGCAGGACAGACAGTTACAATTTCAGCAGACGGAGAAGATGAGGCACAGGCTATTGACAGTATTGAAAAATATTTAGGAAACAAATAGTTAGTACAATTATTAGAAAGAGAATAAATAATTTAGAAATTTCCAATTGAGAAAAATATAACAATTTTAATTATAGAAAAATCTAATATATTTTTATAAAAAGTCATAACAATGATAAGTTTTTTGCAATCTGAACTTATTTGTTATGACTTTTTTATGTAATAAGAAATGTATAAAGCTATTTTTATTTTTTGAATAAAAATACCATAAAAAATAATTTTATGAAAAAGTGTACCTTCTATAAAAAAACACTCCTTTTTTGAACTGTTTTTATATTGTAAAAATATAATAGTAGGAAGAACGGTTTAGATTAATGTAAAAAAGAACGGAGGATTTTTTTTATGAAATTTAAAATTTCAAAAAAACTTTTAGCAACAGTGTTAGCTATTGCCATGGTAGTAACGGGATTTGGCATAAATAACACAAGTAAGACAACAAAAGCAGCTTCTCTTGGAAGCAGTGGGGATTATGAGGTAACAGCTGAAGAGGTTTCTTCTAGCGTATGTAAAATAAATTTTAACAGTAAAAACTATGCTGCATATGCAATTCTTCATTATAAAGTTAATGATGGAGCACAGCAGAATGTAACAATGAGTGGAAGTGATAAGCAGTTCCAGTACAGCATTAACGGTTTAAAGAAAGGCGATAAGCTTACATGTGTATTTACATATAACAAGGGCAATGCTCAGTATGACACAAGTGAAATGACATATGTTACAGGTAGTACAAGTTCTACAGATGCTAACATACAGGCCCCTTTTGGGTTAGTAGTAAACAGTCCAAAAGATAATACAGTTAGTGTTGTATGGGGACGTGGAAATATTGATTCATACAATGTATACATTGACAACGACAAGGTTGCAAACAAAGTAACTTGCGGTTACTACGAATATGGCAATATTTTAGCAGGTACACATACAGTTTCAGTTACAACAGTTTCAGGTTCAAGGGAATCAGCAAAGACTTCATTATCAGTAACTGTAAAAGGACAGACACAGCAGGTGACAACAGCAGCACCAACTACAACAACAGAAAAAGGTGTTGTATATATTTATCAGGATATTAATTATGGCGGTAGAGTTGCAGCTTTAAATGAAGGAAGATACAACCTTGCAGCATTACAGGCAAAAGGATTTAAAAATGATGATTTATCTTCATTAAAGGTTGCAAGTGGATATGAAGCAATTCTTTATTATGATGACAACTTCCAGGGAGAGTCAAGAAGAATTACGTCGGATACTGCTTGGATTGGTTCAGATTTTAACGACAGAACATCATCAATTATTGTACAGAAAAAGACAGTTGAAACAACTACAACAGTTAAGGCAACAGAAAAAGAAAATACAGATACAAGTATTGCTAAACCATTTGGTATGGTAGTAAGCAACCCATCAGCCGGAACAATTGGAGTTGTATGGGGACGTGGAGATATTAATTCATACAATGTATATATTGATGGAAAGAAAGTAGCAAGTAAAGTTGGTTGTGCGTACTATACATATACAGGCTATTCACAGGGAACACATACAGTAGCAATTACTACAGTATCAGGTGACAAAGAATCAGAAAAAACAACAATGTCAGTTAATGTTTCACAGGGCTCAAGTCAGACTCCAAATAAGAAACCTGCTACAACAAAGCCATCAACAACAACACCAAGTACTAACATAGGAACAGATGTGCCACAGCTTGATTCAAGTATTCCTGTAAGAAGTGATAAGATGTTCTTACAGCTTAACAACAAAACAAATGGAAAGTACAAAGATAGTGAAATCTATTGGATTGTACTTGGAAGAAATAAAAATCATGAAATTTGTTATTTAGACGCACAGGGAAACCTTGTTAAAGCAAGCGAATCACTTAATACAGTTACAAAGAATGGTAGAAAATGTGCAAATGTTGCCCATTCTATGGCAGAAGCAAAATATGTATATTTGCCGGATATTGAATCAGGAAGAATGTATTTAAGTTACGGTGAACCTGTTTACGTAACATTCATTAATGGTGCTGATGGAAAAGTAGGTTATGCAGGACCTGACTTAAACAATGCATCAGATCCTAATAGTGATGTGTTATTCGAGTTTGCAGAATTTACAGTAACAAATAAAGAATATTGGGGCAATACAACAAGAGTTGACTTCTTTAGTTTTCCAGTTGTAACAAGATTAGTAGGACAGGGTGGATTTGATAACCGTCCGGGAGATTACCCAACATATGATAAGACAGTTGGTGATATAGGAACAAGAGATCAGATTTTCAATGCATGGAAGAACAGTGCACCTGCAGCATGGAAGAGTCTTTACGACGGAAAGAGAATTATGGCTCCATGTAAGACAACTTTCAATGAAGGAAAAGAAAACGGACATTACTTTGACAACTATATTAATGAATTTTGGAATAAATACTCAAATGAAACATTAGTATTCAGGTGTGATGCCGGAACATTTAGAGGTAGAGTTAGTGGAGATCACATGACATTTACAAAAGATGGTGACGGTGGAACATACACAATTTACAAACCAACAACACAGGATGTGTTAGAAGGAAAAGGAAACTTTAACAGAGGAAATTCAACAGAATTAGTAATTGAAGCACAGCTTTGTGCAGCATTTAACAGAGGTGTTGCAACAGATCCTGCAAATTATCAGAATCCAAGTGCTTATTACAAAAATGGAACATACAATTATTACAGCAGGTTCTTACATGAACATTCTGTAAATAATTTCTCATATGGTTTCTGTTATGATGATGTAAATGATCAGAGTACACTTCTTCATTACACAAACCCAACAGCATTGATACTTGACCTTAAATGGTAATAATATAGACAGACACAAACCTTTCGATGTTTTTCTCAATATATTATAGGGCGAAGCTACTTCATCAATTTGGTGGAGTAGCTTCATTTCTGTTGCCAGGCTTCTTTCCTGTTGCCAGGCTGACGGTTAAATTAGAACGATAGGCAGTATTTCGTTATCTGAGCTAGCCTAGCTACAATCGCGAGAGATTGTTTGAAACCGCGTAGTGGTTGAGTTATCGATAGCGATTGTTAATAGGCGGCGCAGTGAAGATAGAAATACAACCTGTTCTAATTTAACCGTCAGCTTGGCAAAAGTGGAGAATGGCACCGAAGGTGTTGACAAATGTGTTGAATTTAAAATATACTTTTTAGTATGTTTTAGAAATGATGGAAATTAATTTAGATTATTAAAAGAGCTGAACTATAATTTGTACTTAAGAGAAGTTGCTAGAAACTATAATGTATAAATAGAAGTTAAAAATAGAAATACTGAAGAGGGATTAAGTAATGTCAATATACCAATTATTATGGTTGTTTCTGATTTATTCTTTTGTGGGATGGATTTTGGAAACAATTTTTGCAATTACCAAGCAGAGAAAAATTATTAATAGAGGTTTGATTAATGGACCGTTTTGTACCGTTTATGGTTTTACGGGAGTGCTGATTACTGTTGCACTTAAAGATTTGTCAGGTGTATGGTTGTTTCTTTTTTCAGCTATATATGCTTCTGTAATTGAATGGGTAGCAGGAAAGATTATTGAAAAAATCTGCCATGAAAGATGGTGGAACTATGAAAATAATAAGTTTAACTTAGGTGGCTATATTTCTCTTCAAACTTCGGTGCTTTGGGGAGTGTTAGGATTTATAGCGGTTACTTTTACGAATAGCCTGTTAATTGATGCTTATAAACTTATACCTTTTATGGTTATAAGAATTATATTGATTGTTGTAGTTGTGGCATTAGCTGCGGATATGATTTTCTCACTTCTGATTCTTTACTATAATGGTAGAGGAATTGAGAAGGTTAAGAGTGCAAACAATAATTTTACTAAGTTAAGCAGAAAACTTGAAAAATGGTTAATAAGTAGAGTTAATAATAGAAAGAATAAGGCTTATCCTAAAACTGTAAAAGTAGAAAAGGAAGCAAAGGATAAAACAGTATTTGCCTATGGGTGTGGTTTTTACAAGTTGGTTGTTTTGTTTTTTGTAGGTGCCTTTGTAGGAGATATTATAGAAACTATTTTTTGCCGAATTACCATGGGAGAATGGATGAGCAGAAGTAGTGTTGTGTGGGGCCCTTTTAGTATTGTGTGGGGACTGGCAATTGCAGCAGCTACTCTTATGCTTTACAAGTATAAGGACAGAAGTGACGGTTTTCTTTTTCTTATAGGAACCGGATTAGGTGGGGCTTATGAGTATTTGTGCAGCGTGTTTACAGAAATAGTTTTTGGAAAAGTTTTTTGGGATTACAGCGATATACCTTTTAATTTAGGTGGTAGAATTAATTTACTTTATTGTTTCTTTTGGGGAATCGCAGCGGTAGTGTGGTTTAAGTTGATTTACACAAGACTTTCAAAAGTAATAGAAAAAATTCCTGTTAAGTTTGGTAAAATAACAACTTGGATTTTGGTTGTTTTTATGATTGCAAATGTACTTATGTCATGTTTTGCTTTAACAAGATATGACCAGAGAGAAAAGGGTATAGATGCTAAACAGTCATGGCAGGTTTGGCTGGATAAACATTACGACGACGAAAAAATGATGAGAATTTATCCAAATGCCATAGTAACAAACAAAAAATAGAAGTATGATTACTGTTATGCAATGGAATGATTTAGAATTTCCCTATAGAGCAATGAATGTTTCAATATGTATACATTCTGGTGTGAAAAGAAAACAGTTGAGAGATAACGCTCATCAGATGAGAACGTTGTAAGGAACAGTATTGGTTCCATATAGATTATAGAGAAGGATAAAAGATGGCATTTACACATTTACATGTCCATACAGAATACAGTCTGTTGGATGGTTCAAGTAAAATAAAAGAAATAACAAAAAGAGCAAAAGAGCTTGGTATGGATAGTCTTGCCATAACAGACCATGGAGTTATGTATGGGGCGATTGATTTTTACAGAGCTGCATTGGCTAATGATATTAAACCAATTATTGGCTGTGAAGTTTATGTGGCTCCGGGCTCCCGTTTCGATAAAGAGGCAAATGCAGGTGAGGACAGATACTATCACCTTATTTTGCTTGCGGAAAATAATACAGGTTACGAGAATCTTTGTAGAATTGTATCGAAAGGGTTTGTAGACGGATTTTATTATAAGCCTAGAGTAGATTATGAAGTTCTTGAAAAATTTTCTGAAGGTATTATTTGTCTTAGTGCCTGTCTTGCAGGTGAGGTTCAAAGATATCTTGCAAGAGACGAGTACGAGAAGGCAAAAGAGGCAGCAGTTCGTCATTTGAATATTTTCGGAAAAGATAATTATTTTTTGGAATTACAGGACCATGGAATTCCTGAACAGAAAACAGTAAATCAGGCTTTGTTAAGATTAAGCAAGGAATTAGATATAGACTTAGTTTGCACAAATGATGTTCATTACACATACGCTGATGATGTGGAAGCACATGATATTTTGCTGTGTATCCAGACAGGTAAGAAAAAATCTGATGAAGATAGAATGCGTTATGAAGGGGGACAGTTTTATTTAAAATCAGAAGAAGAGATGGCTTCTCTTTTTAAATATGCACCACAGGCATTGGAAAATACTCACAAGATTGCTGAGAGATGTAATGTAACATTTGAATTTGGTGTTACAAAACTTCCTAACTTTGAAGTGCCTGAAGGCTATACGCCTTGGACTTATTTAAAAGAATTATGCGAGGATGGTCTTCACAGAAGATATCCTGTTTTTAGCGGAGAAGTAGATGAACACTGTAAATTAACAAAAGAGCAGTTACAGGAAAGATTAGATTATGAATTAAATACAATTAAAAGTATGGGGTATGTAGAATACTTTTTGATTGTGTGGGATTTTATACATTATGCAAAATCAAATGGTATAGCAGTAGGCCCGGGTAGAGGTTCAGCAGCCGGCAGTATTGTTTCTTATTGCTTGGAAATAACAGATATTGAGCCAATGAGATACAATTTGCTGTTTGAACGTTTCCTTAATCCGGAGCGTGTATCTATGCCCGATATTGACGTGGACTTTTGTATTGAAAGACGTCAGGAAGTAATTGATTATGTAGGAAGAAAATATGGAAAAGACCATGTGGCGCAGATTGTTACTTTTGGTACATTAAAGGCAAAAGGTGTAATCAGAGATGTGGCGCGTGTTCTTGATATGCCATACGCACAGGCAGATGCGATTGCAAAAATGATTCCAAATGATTTACACATGACTTTGGAACTTGCCTTAAAACAAAATAAAGAATTAAAGAATCTCTATGACACAGACCCTGAAGTTAAATATTTAATAGACATGTCAATGAGACTTGAAGGTCTGCCAAGACATGCGTCCATGCATGCGGCAGGTGTTGTTATTTGTGCAAAACCCGTAGATGAATATGTACCGCTTTCAAGAGCAGCAGACGGTTCAATAACAACTCAGTACATTATGACAACCTTGGAAGAACTGGGGCTTTTGAAAATGGATTTCCTTGGCCTTAGAAACTTAACTGTTATTCAGAATACTCAAAGATATATTAAGAAAAACAGAGGCATAGATTTAGATTTAAACAAAATAGATTATTCAGATAAAAAAGTTTTGGATTATATTGGAACAGGAAATACTGAAGGCATATTCCAGCTTGAAAGTGCCGGTATGAAAAACTTCATGAAGGAGTTAAAACCACAAAGTCTTGAAGATATAATTGCGGGTATTTCATTGTACCGACCGGGTCCAATGGATTTTATACCAAAGTATATAGAAGGAAAAAATAATAAGGACAGTGTAACATACGATTGCCCACAGTTAGAGCCAATTCTTGAGCCAACCTATGGCTGTATTGTTTATCAGGAACAGGTAATGCAGATTGTTAGGGACTTGGCAGGTTATACATTAGGTCGAAGCGATTTGCTACGAAGAGCCATGTCAAAGAAAAAGGCTGATGTAATGGCAAAGGAACGCCAGAAGTTTGTATATGGCGACGAGGCAGAAGGAGTAAAAGGTTGTATAAATAATGGAATCAGTGAAGAAATCGCAAACAAAATTTACGATGAAATGACTGATTTTGCAAAATACGCTTTTAACAAATCTCATGCGGCGGCTTATGCAGTAGTTGCTTATCAGACAGCTTATTTGAAGTATTACTATGCCGAAGAATTTATGGCAGCAATGCTTACGTCGGTAATGGACAACTCAGACAAGGTAGCTGAATATGTTTATTCCTGTCGTTCAATGGGCATTAAGATTTTACCGCCTGATATTAATGAAGGAGAGAGTGGCTTTTCAGCAGGGGATAAATGTATCCGTTATGGTTTAACAGCTATCAAAAATGTGGGTAAGGCAGTTATTGATGGCATAGTTGCAGAACGTGAAAGAAATGGCAAGTTTAAAGACTTAGAAGATTTCATCACAAGAACATCTTCAATAGGTGTTAATAAACGAGCTATTGAAAACTTTATAAAAGCTGGGGCTTTTGATTCTCTTGGAGCCACAAGAAAACAGATGATGATGGTTTATATTCAGATTATGGATGGTGTAAATCAGGAGAAAAAAGATGCCATGGCAGGTCAGACTTCATTTTTTGATTTTATTGATGATGAGGCTAAAGAGACTTACAAGGTTCAAATGCCAAATGTTGGGGAATATGATACAGCCCAGAAGTTAGAATTCGAAAAAGAGGTTATAGGAATTTATGCCAGTGGACATCCGCTTCAGGACCAGGAAGAAAAGTGGAGAAGAGTTATAACGAACATGACTTTGGACTTTGCAGAACCGGAAGAGGGCGAAGAGTCAAAAGTTCAGGATAAAAGTAAAGTAGTAGTTGGTGGAATTATTAGTAATGTAACCAGAAAGTTTACAAAGACAGGTGCTCAAATGGCATTTATTACTTTGGAAGATTTGGTTGGTACAATTGAAGTTATTGTATTTCCAAGACAGTTTGACAACAGTAGAAGGCTTCTTGAAGAAGGACGAAAAGTATTTGTGGAAGGTCAGGTGAGCATTGAGGAAAATGCTGCAGGAAAAGTAATGGCAAATAAGATTCGTGATTTTAGTGAAGTGCCTTCAGAGCTTTGGATAGCTTTTAAGGATAAGGAAACTTACATGGAAAAAGCACAGGAATTAACAGAAATAATTCTTGCTAACCATGGCAACGATAAGGTTATTGTTGCTTTGGCAAAAGAGCGTCAAAGAAAAATGATGCCACCACAATATTCTGTAAACATTACAGAAGGATTAATAAAGTTATTAAAAGAAAAGTACGGTGATGACTTTGTAAAGGTTAGACAGTAATCGTATATGGGACAGATTTGTAAGGGTAGGTGAAATAAGTGATAACATCCGCGTCAAATGAGCAGATTAAACAAATAATACAGTTGAAAGAAAAATCGAAAGTTAGAAAACAGAAGAATCAGTTTGTTGTTGAAGGAATCAAGATGTTTTCAGAAATTCCTGATGACCAGCTTGTAGCAACTTATGTGTCGGAGTCTTTTGCAGAAGAAAATAAATATGCCTTTAAGGGAGAAAACTTTGAAGTCGTAAGTGATAGTGTTTTTAAGAAAATATCAGATACAGTAACTCCACAGGGCATTATGGCA